>MTKX01038301.1_pt1 | contig 66827 bp, 21 predicted proteins | sample 1042771 | NCBI WGS metagenome assembly MTKX01 (sample SAMN06212183, study PRJNA360534) | anaerobic digester metagenome | biome: Wastewater treatment plant; material: sludge; isolation source: anaerobic digester fed with sludge from wastewater treatment plant | place: Denmark: WWTP Randers ...
TCTTTAAGTAAAGGTAAGTTGGTATTGAGAGCATCGATGATAGTTTGGTTATCCTTAGCGCCTTCAGCGATAAGGGTCTTGATATCAGTTCCTTGCTCATTGATAGTCTTGACATTGAGGTTTAAAAGATATTTGTTATCACACAAATCTTTGCTAATGGTACTAGTATTTGCTGCTAATAGATGTTTTACCCCTAAAAGATGCTCACTAAGCACATTCTTATTTTGCATCAATAAGTCTTTTATACCTAAAGAGTGTTGGCTTAAAACCTTAGTATTTTCTTCTAACAAGTTTTTTACTCCTAAGAGATGTTCGTTAAGAGCGTATAGATTATAAGAAAGATTTTTTAGCGAAGCTACACTGTTGCCTTCAATACAGAATAAAAAAGACTCGACATTAACCAATAGCCTCATTAATATTCCTAAAACGACACCTATGCTTAAAGCTAAAGCAGCAATTTTTATCGAACCAACAGACCAAAAAAATAAACTTAGCATGATACTGCCTAAAAACATAAACCAAGAAATAACTATTAATATCCATCCGGTTAATGTTCTTTTCATGAGTATACCTCCTCTTTTATCAAGGCATGTTGGGATAACTGTATCAAATTAAAAATATCAGGAATTCTTCCAACTAAATTATCTAACCATTCTTCAAAGTGTTTTAAAAAAACTTTTAACATTTTTTGCTCTAAATTAGGGTGTTTCTTATCAAGAAACCCGCTCCAATCCCGGTGTAATTCGAGAAGTGACAACGATTTATCCAAAAGAAACTCTAAAGGCTTTCCTTTTTCTTTAGTGAAAGCTCCAAAAAAATACCTTAAATATTCTTTCAAAAAGTTACTATCATTAACTCTACTCATTATTATTTTACCTGCTAAAATTAAAAAAACTAAGAAATTTTGAAAGAATTTTCCCTTATAGGAAATAACGGTATTTAAAGACTTTTTATTCCTATCTAAATGGTAAAAAAGAGTCAAATCTAGCAAACTTAAATAAAGGATAGGCAATGGCTTGTTTAATTTACCTTCGATTGGAATTTCTCTATTATAAATAAAAAATAAATCTTTCAGCGATAGGTAAATCGGTAATAAAAAGTTAATATAAATTAGTTGAAAATTCTTATCTTTAAAATCCTTCTCCAAAAATCTATTAGCTAAGCCTATATTTTCTTTGGCTTTTCGGCAAATACCTTCCCGGTCTTTATAATAACCCTCTTTTTCATGGTAAGCAAAATTCCAGTTCCAAAAGGTATTCAATACCGAAAAGAAATTATCTTTTTTAAGGTGGTGCACTAAAGCTTCCGGCTCATATACTAATTTATAACCGGCTTTCTTAATTTTTCCTGAAATATCTACGTCTTCATAGTTATTAATATAGGTTTCATCATAACCGTCTACTTTTTTAAGAGTACTCTTTCTAAAAACATTATTGGAACCGAATAAAAAAGACACTGAACTTGTTCTAGCACTACCCCACTCTTGCTTCATATGTACTGACCGCCATAAATCCATGGCGCTGCCTTTATAAGATTCCAATACTTTACCGCCGATACCAGCTACTTTGTTAGATGAAAAGTGCTGCATCAATCTTTCTAACCAATCTTGCTCTGGAACACAATCGGCATCTAAAGAAGCTAAGAAATCTCCTTTAGCATTTTTTAAAGCGGTATTTCGAACAGATGCTAACCCTCTGTTAACAGGATGCCTAATAATTCTTACCGGCATTTTTGCTAATATTTCTTGTACCTTGTCGGTAGAAGCATCGTCTATAATTAATACTTCATCAATAGGATAATTTTGCCGTAAAACTGCTTCTACGCAAAATTTTATATGGTTGGCGGCGTTAAAACACGGTATGTAAAGAGAAACTTTTTCTTTTTTTGCTTTTTTACCCACTGGATTAAGTTTAACTAAATTTTTCTTTTTTAAGCAGCTTTTTAGCCAAAGCGATATCTGCCAAAGCTTTTTTAACTTCTTCTATATTTACATCTTGTTTTAATACTTGTTTATTGAAGCTGATTTTCTTTCTAAGAAATACCTTTATACGTTTTACTAAAGAATTTAGCGACCCTCTATAAGAAGCATAAAATTTAAATCTTTTTATATTTTTTTGCCAAATCTTTCGAGAATATCCTCCTAATCCCTCTTTTTTTATTTTTGCGATATTACGGGTTATTTTTTCTTCTAAGCTATCTTTTCCAAAAGCTTCATCGTAGCAGCTCATCATGCATTCAGGGCATCCTTTTTTTAAAATGCTTTTACGAAGATTGTTGTGCCGGGATGAATTCCATAGCTCAGAAAATCTCTTAAACTTAACGCTGCCAACTAAATTACGGTTATTACTTAATACCCAACAAGGATAAATCTCGCCTTTGGAATTTATAGGGCATGATGCCCATAGAGCTTGACAGCCTTTCAGGCGTCTAGAAGTATTATTGGTTAAATACCTTGGGATGCGCTCTAAATAAGAGGAAGGATTCGTAGCTATCCCGTACTTATTACAAAGTAAAATGACTTCTTTAATTATATTGTTTAATTCTAAAGCTTCTTTTTTCGAAGGTAAAAATTCACTTCTTCTGGATTTATTCTTCAAAAAAAGATCGTTAAAGGGCTGAAATTTTATAGTAGTTGCTCCTAACTCCTTAGCTAATTCCACAACCGAAGCTAAATATTTATAATTATAACGGCAAACTACCGTAGCTACGGTAGATTCTATGTTATGTTTTTTTAAATTACTTAGAGCAGCGATAGCTTTGTCAAAACTGCCTTCGCCGCGTAAATAGTCGTGGATATCCCTAGGCCCCTCTAGAGAAATATTTATCACATTAACTCTTCTTTCGGCTAAAGCAGCAGCGGTTTCATCGTTCATCAGAAGGCCGTTAGAAGTAATACAAGCGCTCATATTTTTTTCTTTAGTAAAAGAAATCAAATCTAAAAGGTCATTTCTTAATAGTGGTTCTCCTCCGCTAAATACTATCGTTGACACTCCCATCAATGAAGCATCCTCTATGACTGCTTTCCAATAAGAAGTCGGCAACTCTTCGGTCCTTTCTTTTGGTATGTCACAAATCCGACAGTTAAGATTACACCTGTTAGTGAGGGAAATTATAACTTCTTTTAGTTCAGACATGGTTCTTTAATTCTTTCTCGTATTCATCTAAAAGATGATAAGCTTTTTTTAGGCTTTGATGCCAATTTTCTTTACTATCTTTTTTAGCTTTATTTAAAAAAACCTTGGTAAAATCTGCTAAAGAGTCAGATGCAGGATGTGCCCAACAGGTTTGAAGGCAAGGTTTATTGCAAGTCTTCATTATATTTCGGGCCTGATGAGCTTCTTTAGTATCTAAACAATCGTCAAAGCTCTTCTCTTTTATATTTCCAAAAGCAGCTCCACAACTACGGATATCACCGTCAGGGCCAATATTTATGAATACAAAAGGATTGCACTTCCAATCTTTTTTAACCAATTCTCCTTTAAAGTGACCAATCCATAGATAAGGGTCGTGTAAAAAAGCTACCAATCCTTGCTTTTTTTGGTAATCAACTATCTTATCAATTTGCTCTTTTAAGACCTCTATATTATCGCCTCTTATCCAGAAGGGCGCATCGGGAGAAGTATTCTGCATATCATCTTGGGCTACAATGACCGGATGGTATACTAAACACTCCACCCCTATGTTGCGGACAAGACCAATGATATCAGATAACTCTCTTACATTTTCTTTCATTATAGTTGTCCATGCTGAAATTTGCGGACCGTAGCCTAATTTTTTCTTAGCTGCAACCAAAAGTTCTAAAGATTCCAGCGCTTTTTTATGACTGCCGGGCTGACGAATGAAATCATGAGTGCTCTCTTGGGCTCCGTCTATAGAAATAGCGATATTTTGCAGCCCTGACCTAATTATTCTTTGGGCCAAGTTATCATCAATTAAAGAACCATTGGATACTGCTTCTATTTTTAGCCCTCTTGTAACAGCATGTTCTATTAATTCAAAAACATCCTGGCGCAAGAATACTTCGCCTCCGGTTAGCATAATTACACAGTCCCAATTCCAATGGTAAATCTCATCAAAAATGCGCTTAGCTACTTCGGTAGGAAGTTCGTAGTCTTTTAGTATTTTTACTACACCGCACATCTGGCAATGATGGGTACACCTATGGCTTAAGCTAAGATAAATCCAATAAGGTTTAGCAATCGGACGATTTAATATCTCCGAGAAGTGAAAAGCTAAGTTCGTCTTAAATTCTTTAAGATAAGTAGGATCGACCATAATCACTTTTTTATTTTAAAATACTTCAATAACCGCGACAAAGCATCCCGGCTAGAATCAAATTCTTCCCGATAAGAACAACCTAAAAGGCAAGGTCTTTTACATTTTTTTATATACTTTCTAAATTTACGCGCTTCCTTAGACTTCCACAACCCTAAAAGAGGAGTGTCTAAAACATCGCCAAAAGTCATCTCACCAGTCTTCGGATCATCGACACAAAAATAAATCTTTCTGTCTTGAGTTACTACTAAACGGCTAAAGCCAATATAACATTTACGGTGATTCCTAAAATCACCGCGGAAATACGACTTCATTAAGCCTATTTGCTGAAAAGAACTACCCATATACGGTGAAAATTCCCTGCTATTCTTCATTTCTAATAGCTTATCGACAGTTTTATCTAAAACATTATGGATATCCGGGCCAATCCAGGTACTAGAATTAAAATCATGGGATTGGTCGGTATTATCCGGTACGACCGGCTGAAATAATACGCTTACCCCTAAATTTTTGGCAAAAACTACTATGTCCACCAATTTGGCAATATTTTGACGCATAACCGTACAGAGAATAGATAAGTTGGGCTTAGTTAAATTTCTCCTATTACGTTCGGCAATAATATTAGTTAAATTAGCTACTGACCTTTCAAAGATATTTTCGCCTCTTATTTGATCGTGAGTTTCTTTATCCGGACCGTCTATAGAAAAAGTAAGGTGGGATAAACCGGAAGTAAAAACATTATCGACTTTATCCGGACCCAATAATATTCCGTTAGTATTAATAGAGGTATCCATACCTAAGTTATTAGCGTATTCGACCAGATTAAAAATATCTTTTTCTAAAAATGGCTCACCGCCCACAAAATAAACCATCTTAATTTTCATTTTATGGGCTTGCAATATTAAATCCCTCATCAAAGGAATAGACAACTCATAAGGTTTGCCTAATTTTCTAAACTCTTGTATCTTTGCATCCATATTACACATCTTGCAACGGATATTACACCGGAAAGTAAAACAAAGTTGTAGTAGATCCGGCGGCACAAAAGGATAACTGAGCTTCTCTGATAACCAGAATAAAAAATTCCGCCAATTCTTCTTGATGCCAACTAAAGGAATTAAACTCTTAAGTTTTCTTTTATAAGATTTGATAAAGCTTAAACCAAAAGGCTCTTTGCTGGCATAGGTAGTAAAGTGCTCGGGAAATAAAGTTTGAACTTTATAACCTATTTTTTTAAGGTTTTTTTCAACGCTAAAGCGGGTCTCCTTGCCATTTACTATATGATATGAGGCTATAGCTAAATTAACTTTATTTTTTTTAAGCAAATTTTTAGCGCCTTGAATAGCTTCTAGTTCTGCTCCCTCTATATCCATTTTTATAAAATCAACTTTTTTTATTCCTAATCTTTTCAACTCTTCGCTTAAATTAGCTACCGGAATCCTAAGCACCGAACTTAGCGCCGATGGATCAAAGAAAAAAGAAGAATCTCCGGTACAGGTGTGATTAAACTCCAGCAAAGCATCTTTGCTCCAAAGGCCCTTATTAATAGTTATAATGTTAGTGATATTGTTAAGCTTAATATTATAAAGCAACCTTCGGTAATTGTCTCTGTCTGGTTCAAAAGCAATTATTTTTCCTTCATTGCCGATTAAAGGTGATACTAAAATAGCAAAGGCACCAATGTAAGCGCCGGCATCAACGATAATATCGCCCTTTTTAGGGGTATATTTTGACAGATAATTTAATACTGCCGGAAAATCCTCATAGGAACCGTCTAATTTAAGAGAAGCTCCCCGGTAATTAGTAATACAATAACCGTCCTTTTGTATATATTCTAATTCTGACATTTCTTAATCACAAAAACAGGGTAATAGACAAGGCCAAGAACACTTCTTTACTTTATTCTGCGCCTCTATTCTTTCTTTACTTTTAAGTATATCACTTAAATTTTCCTTTTTTAAGTCTCCGAAGTTTGAAAAACAAGTAGTACACCTGCCTTCATTAGACATCAAAATAGTCTTATCGGCCGAAGAACATTCTACATCCAAAGAGCTTAAATCAGCACGATAATACTTTTTTATCAATAAAAGATTCTTTACCGAATTTTTAATGAATTCCGGATCTTTTTCTTTAATAGCTACTAATTTATCGATAGTTTCATCTAAAAGCCCCAAGTATTCGCTGGAAACCCAAAAAGGAGAATCTTTCCTTTCTTTCATGCATAAATTGTTAGGAAGAAGGGCTTGAAATTGTAATGAGTTTACTCTTAAACTTTTTATAAATTTAGTTAGTTCTACCAATTGTTCTAAATTCTGTTTTAAGATTATAGTGATCACGTTAAAGTTCAGCTGAGGATGCTTATCTTTTAAAGACGAAAGCAAATTCAAGGCTTTGACAGTTCTTTCCCAAGCCGAGTCAGAATTCCTGATATGGTTATGAATATCGGGATTTAACGAATCTAAAGAAATAACTAAAGATAAGGTATTATCTAAAAGATAAGGTTTTAGCCTATCTAAATATTCTAATACTAATATTCCGTTGCTTAAAACTCCTAAATGTTTTATCCCAATTTCTTGGGCAGAGGAAAATATTTCAAAGATATCCTTTCTTAACAAAGATTCACCGCCCGATAAAGCAACCTCTTTTATTCCTAAGCTTTTTGCCTCCGCTAATACCTTTTTAATATAAGAGATATCTATATCTTCTTCCTTCTTAGCGGTCTGCCAAATATCACAAATACGGCAACTAAGATTACACTTATGAGTAATGTCTAGTATTAAAAGCTTAGGCACTCTTAACATAGTATCAATATCAAGCATCTTTTTTAACCCTAAAGTACTCAAAGATATTACCGAAGATATAAAAAATCTTATGGAGTATAAAATAAAGATAAATCGCTATCTTTTTAAATTTTCCTTTTATCTTCTCCTCTTTTATGAGTTTTACTCCCAAAAGCTGGGCAAAGCGCGGAATTTTTAAAGTATTTATAAAAGTAGCTAACCAAAATATCTTTTTCTCGGTTCTTAACTCGTGTAATAAAGGATGATCCTTATGCAGATATTGAGCCAGAAGATTTCCCCGGCCGTAAATATAGGCCTGTTTCATAAAGCTAAAAAACGTATCATCACGGTAATGTATTACTTTAATATCTTTATCCCAAATAAATCTATACCCATCCTTAAATAATCTCCAGAAAAATTCTAAATCCTCGCCGCCGGGAAGAGGAAAAGTTTCATCAAAACGGTACTTATCAAAAACTGCTCTTTTAAACGATACATTACAAGTAGGAAAAAAAATCACCTCTTTTTTACCATCTATATAGCTCTCTATACTGCAATTACTTAAAAATTGACTAACTAAAACCGTAGTCTTTTGATTGGCAGTAAGAGTTTTTCCGCCGACCACTACAATATTAGGGTTTTTTTGTTGTGCCTCCACCATTAATTTAAGCCAATTATTCTCTACCACGCAGTCATCATCAACATAAGCGATTATTTCGCCTTGGGAATTTTTAGCGCCTAAATTTCTAGCTGCAGCCGGGCCCTTTCGGCGTTGGGATAAATATTTTAGCTGCGGAAAATACTTCTTTAGCTCTTCGGTTAAATCCTTTGTTTTACGACTAGCTCTATCATCGATAACGATTATTTCGGTATTTTTTTTAGGATAATCTTGAGTAAATAAAGAAAACAAACAAGCCCTAAGCTTCTCTATCCGACCGCAAGTGGGAACCACTACCGACACATCCATATTTATCTAATATTTATCCTATCAATACTTTTCCTTCAAAATATAAATATTCGCCGGGTTCGATATTTTCTTCTTTCTTTTTTAAATATTGCAGAACTCTTCCTCGATGGTAAAGATCGGAATTAACGATATTGGGATACCATCCTAAATCCAAATTCAAAGGATAAATTTTTACTGTTGGTAAGAAAGTATTCTTTTTTTGATTGCTCAATACCCCTAAAAAACTTGTTTTGTCCTTCTCTTTACCTAAACCCGACCAAATTATTTCCCAATCATCGTTAATATCGCCTTTAAAGGATGAGAACTCTCCTTTCTTACTATCGGTAACCCAATCGCTATAACCTTCGGAAAGCATAACATTGGTTTGTAAACGGTCGATAAGAATCCTTTCTTCAACTATCATTTTAATCTCAAATTCAATAGTGTTGCTATTTTTTAAATTAATCTGCCAAATCTGCCTTAGCGGTAAATATAGCCACCGGCCTTTAAACCAAAAACCTTTGCTGTTTTCCTCAATATTCCAAACAGCCTGAGAATAGGAATCATGCCATCTTCCTTTGGAACGCAAGGAAGTATAAAAACCTAATTTTTTAGTAAGCTCTCGATCTTGCCAATAAATACAACCCCTTCCCTTTTCGAAAATAAACTTAAGGTTTTTATCTATTAGTGTCTTTAAGGCTTTTTTTTTACCTATTAGTTTACTTTCGCCTAAAGAGAATTCGATGTCAAAACATTTATAGCTTCCAGCCGAAAATTTTCTTTTTCCTTCAGCCTCTACTCGTTCTATAGATAATAACCGCGCTCTCCTAGAGATATCGGAGTTAAAAATCTTAGCAAAATTGCCTAAATCTTTAGAAAAGTTTACTGCTAAGGTAGGATTTTGTTTATCTTCACTTTCTATGGCCACTATTCCTTTAGAAATACATCTTTGGACTACATCTATATAGTATTCAGAGAAATTATCCGGAAATTCTCCTTGGCCACAATCGCTGCGATAATATTGGTAAGACTCCGAACATTCTATGCGGACATACTGTTCTAAAATATCCAATTCTTTCTGAACTTCTAAATCAACTTTAAAAGTAAAACTGGAATCGGAGTTTAATTTTATCTCCCATATCTGGGTTAAAGGAAGGTTACGCCAAGTGCCTTTAGCAATTATCCTATCCTTCTCTTCTTTATTAAACTCCCAGGAAGCTGTTTCCGAAGAATACCACCGGCCTTGGGTATAAAGAGAAGTGCTTAAATTGCTAGCTTTAGTTAAATTTTTTCCCTTCCAGGAAATTACGCCTTGACCTTCCATAAGTTGTATCTTTAAATCACCTTTGGATAAAATCGACTCATCTTTTATCTTCTCTAAGTAATCTTTAAGCTTGGGTATATTTAAAATAATCTTACCTGAAAAATAACTAACACTGTTGCTCTTATCTCCTTCATAGTTTTGTAAGCCTACTTCTCTAAATTGCAGTACCCGGCAGTTAGCCGAATAATCGGTATTCCAAATCTGGCTATAGGCATATTTTTTATCACCAGCTTGTTCAAAAACTAAAGAAACGTTACCTTTAGTAGGATTGTTATTAGATTCTACCCCCAAACACCTTAAGGTAGCATTTCCGGAAAGTAAAGGGTGCCACTGTTTATCTTTTTCGCTTATAGAAGGGAAAGTATCTTTATCTAAACTTGTAAACCATTGGTTATATTCATTGGAGAGCATAACGTTAGTGCAGGCTTCCTGCATTTGAAAAGGCTGCTGGGCTTTAATTTCAATATCTATCTTAAGAGAGTTATTATCTATTACTTCCAGCTTCCAAATTTGAGTAAGGTCCAATTGGTATAGCCTACCCTTAGCCACTATTTTATTTTGCTCCCTCTCTACTTCCCAGTCGGCTTGAGGAGAACTATACCACTTATCGTTGATACGAAAAGTAGTATATAATCCTGACCCTGAAGTAAGTAATTTATCTTGCCAATTTATAAAGAGCCTACCGTTATTAAATATTGCACTTAGAGGCTTCGTTTCTAATATGCCTACTCCGGCCCTTATACCTACCATTTGAGTATAAAGAGGAATCGTCTCTTGCGTGGGGCCATCTCTGACTATACGGCCTTCTTTAAGAAAAATTACCCGCTTACAAAGCCTCTGCAGCATATTCATGTCGTGAGTAACAAAGATAATAGTTTTACCTTCTTCTTTTAATTCGAATATCTTTTTAATACATTTTCGCTGAAAAAACTCATCTCCCACTGCTAAGGCATCATCGATAAGGAGTATTTCCGGGTCAACGTGAATAGCTAAGGCAAAAGCCAAACGTACAAACATCCCTGAAGAGTAGTTCTTAACCGGAGCATTAATAAACCTACCGATACCGGCAAAGTCAGCAATGGCTTTGAATTTATCCTCTATCTGTTTTTTGTTTAATCCGTAAAGGGCAGCTAAAGCGTAAATATTATCTTTACCAGTCATCTCAACTTCAAATCCGGCTCCCAATTCCAACAAGCCACTTACCCTTCCTTTAACTTGCATTTCTCCTCTGTCGGGTTTTAACATACCGGCAATCAACTTAAGAAGCGTAGATTTTCCGGAACCGTTTTCGCCGATGACCCCGATAGTTTCTCCCTTATCTATCGAAAAGTTTACTTCTTTTAAAGCCCAAACGTTTTCCCAAACTGATTTACCGTCTTCGATAAACTTGATACGGTACATCTCCCAGATATTTTTAAATTCAATGACTTTCATATTCTAAATTCTTTTTAAAAAGGAATCTTCGTTTTTAGCAAATATCAGCCATCCGGCTAAAAGTATTCCGGAACTGATAAAAAAAGTATTTAAAAAAGTGCTTAAGCTCGGGACAACCGCTCTAAATAAGATATCCTGATAAAGCCGTATATAAACCGTCATCGGATTTAAACTAAAAAGCCAGTAGTAAGATACCGGCACCATATCTAAAGAGTAAAATACCGGGGTCATCCAAAACCAAAACATCAGAATTATGCCTAAAAGAGGAGAGATATCTCTAAAAAAGATATTTAAGCAAGAAAATACTAACCCTATTCCGACCGTAAATAAAAAATGTAAAATGAGCAATAGCGGCAAAGCAATTAAAGCCGAAAGAACCTTAGTGTTAAAAAAAATAAAAATAGGGATTACAAATAATAAACCGATGAGAAAATTCATAAAATTAGCTAAGACTAAAGAAACCGGTATAAAAATTCTTGGGAAAGTAAATTGTTTTAATACCTGGGCCTTATGAAGCAGCGAAGATGTAGATTCCGATAAAGATATAGAAAAGAAAAACCAAGGAAGAATCCCCGCTAAAGAGAATAAAGGAAAACCCTTCATGTCTATTCTTATTATCTTAGTAAAGACAAAAGTTATAGCTGTTACCATAAGAAACGGGGTTATGACTGCCCACCATATTCCTAAAACTGAGCCTAAATATTTGGCTTTAAGCTCTTTTTTAGCCATATTCCAAAGAATATGTTGTGAGGATATTATTTTCCTAATACTCATTAGCAGCTAATTAATTTAGCAGTTTCTTCCGCCTCTAAAATCACATCTTCCATCGATAAATAACGCCAACTTCCGAAACGTCCTACTGACAGTATGCCTTGAGAACATAAATACCTTAATACTTTTAGCCGGGATTTTTTCCAATTATGGTCATAAATAGGGTAAGCGTATTTAATATCATTAATACATTTAGTTTTAATCTTATTATCTTTGCCAATTATTCCTGCTGTCCTTAAATCTTTTAAAACTTGGCCTTCAATTTTATCTTTAGCAAAATGATTATTCTTAGAATAAGAAATCTCGACATATAAAGCGCTTTTATTGGAGGGAGCGAGTGACTTAGAAAAATTATGGTAAAATCCGGCTCTAAAAAACTTAAGCTGGTTTTGAGGAAAATAAATCCAATGCCGGTTTGGTTGCACCTTTCCTTCTAAACCAAAATTAATATTATAAATTGATATCCAATTTAATTTGCTAAGAGAAGACTCAATATTATCCGGCAGGTTTTTAATAATTTTTAGAAGTTCCGGCAAAGGAAGAGTGGAAATTAAAGTATCAAATTTCTCTTTTCTTCCGCCTTTAAATAACAGCTCTCTTTTCTTTAAGTCAATTCCTTTCAGTTTATGTTCTAAATAAATATCATCTAAATAAGAATAAAATCCCTTGATTAACTCTTCTATCCCTCCTTTTTGGGGATACCAAAAGTAAGCATTGTAACCTAAGTTTTGAGGGACCTTATGGGAAAAACTACTTTTAACTTTTTTGTATGGTTGACGGATAATAAATCTATCAGCCCACTCATAAGAAAGCTTATTCAAAGGAGTCTTCCAGAATTTTAAGTTATAAGGAATCATGAAATGATCGGCAATACCTTTGCCAAAATTAGAAGTTATCCATCCTTGAAAATTAGCTTTCTTGGCTGTCAATCCGCCGTTATTATGAGCTTCTCTTAAACCCTCTAAACATTTCTTAGCGATTTCGGAAGGCAGGTTGTAGAAATTAGCTTGAAAAGGCGAGAGTATAAATTGGCCACAAGTATAAATAAAAGATTGCCGCTTATGTTTTGTTAGATTACCTTTTAAGATTTTCTTGACTAAAGATAACGTTTTAGGGCTTCTAAAATGAAGAAGATGTCCGCTGTAATCAAAAGTAAACCCATTTTTTTTAACCGAACGGCATAATCCGCCGTAATTTTTCTCTTGTTCGAAAATAGGGACTTTTAGGCCTCTTCTCTTCAGAAAATAAGCTGTAGCTGCTCCGGCCAAACCCCCACCGACAATAAAAATCTTCTTATTTTTCATTACTGGTTTGAATTTATCGGAAAACTAATTTTACCACTATTGCGATAATAGGCAATAATAAATAATATTATATATTATAAAAATAATTTTATTAGCTTAGACTAAGTGGCAGGATACCAAATGACCGGGCTCAACCTCTTTAGGAAAAACTTCCCTTTCGCAAAGCTTAGTTTTAATAGGGCAGCGCGGCCGAAAAGGACAACCTAAAAAAGGAATATCTTCCTGGCTTAAATCTTTTAGCCGATAGTAAGAAGCTTCCAGCAAAAGTTTGGTGTAAGGATGTAAGGGATTTTTATAGACTAATTCGGCCGGACCGGATTCGATAATTTTCCCGTAGTACATAATATAAGAGTAATCGGAAATCTTACGTAAGAGGCGTAAATTATGGGAAATAAATAAAAAAGTAATTCCGAGGCGCTGTTGAATATCCTTAAGCAGCCGGATTATTTTGACGGCAGTAGTAATATCCAAGCTGGAAGTCGGCTCATCCAAAATTACTAAAGAAGGATTATTAATTANNGAAGGATTATTAATTAGGGCTCGGGCTATGCAAATTCTTTGAATTTGCCCGCCGCTTAGCTGATGGGGAAACCGAAACATAACATCTTTGCTAAGCTCTACTTCTTTTAAAACTTTTTCTAATATTTCCAGAGCCTCTTTTTTCTTGACTTTTTTCTCTGCGCTTAAAGCCTCGAAAAGTACGGAAAATACTGTATAACGCGGATCAATACTTAAGAAAGGATTTTGAAAAACAATCCGAATGTTACGGCGCAATAACTCTTCATTGTTCTTTTGGGAAATGTCTACTCCTTTAAAATAAATATTTCCCTCTTTAGGAGCATAAAATCCTAATATTGTTTTGGCTAAAGTAGTTTTGCCGCAACCGCTTTCTCCGGCTAAAGAAGTTATAAACCCCTCTCTTACTGTAAGATCTATACCGTCTAAAGCTTTAATAACTTTTCTTTTTTGGCGAAAATAAACTTGTAGATTTTTAGTTTCCAAAATCTCTTTTTCCATTATTCTTCTATTTCCTTTAAAGAAACCAATAGTTCTTTGGTATAGCTATCTTTAGGGTTGATAAATAGTTCTTTAACATCGCTTATTTCAAGCACTCTACCTTGATATAAAACCACTACTCTATCGCATAATGCTTTTACTAAATCTAAATTGTGAGTAATAAAAATAATAGTTAAATTAAGTTGTTCTTTCAAATCTTTGAATAAATTAACGATTTGGCTTTCGATAGTCACATCTAAAGAGCTAGTTGGTTCATCAGCAATTAAGATTTTAGGTCCTAGCGAGATTGCCATCGCAATGGCTACTCTTTGTAGTTGCCCGCCGCTTAGCTGATGGGGATAGCTTTTGATTATCCTTTCGGCATCGGGTAGGCGGACTTTATCTAAAGCTTCTAAAATAATCTTTTCTATTTTTTTATTTTCTCTTATTTTAAGCTTATTCTTTAAAATTTCCCTAAACTGATATTCTATGCTTAAGACCGGATTAAAAGTGCTGGCCGGCTCCTGAAAAATCAAACCGATTTTATTAGCTCTTAAATTTTCTAAATCTTTTGGGCTTAAATTGAAAATATTCTCTCTATCGAAGATAATTTCTCCTTTTTTGATAGTATCCTGAGAAAGTAAATCTAAAACAGAATAAGCAAAAGTGCTTTTACCGCAGCCGGACTCACCCACCAAGCCTAAGATTTCGCCTTCTTTAAGCTCAAAACTAACCTTATCTAAAGCTTCTGTAAACCCTTCTTTAGTTTGATAAGAAACGCTTAAATTCTTTACCTCTAAAATCATAATATTTTTCTTTTGGGATCCAGAATATCTCTTAAAGTATCGCCTAAAATATTAAAGGCAATAACCGTAATTATAATAAATAACCCCGGAGTAAGTATCCAAGGGAAAAGACGGATATTAATTATGCCCATAGCTGAACTTAATAAGTTTCCCCAACTGGCTTGTGGCTCCTGAATTCCTAAGCCAATCAAGCTTAAAGCAGCCTCGCCTAAAATATAAGAAGGGATGCTCAAAACTACGGCTACCAAAGCATAAGATAAAGTATGTGGCAAAATATGACGGATAATGATCTTAAAATTTCCCAAGCCTAAAGTCCGGGCAGCGTAAACAAAATCATTTTCACGTAAAGAAATAGCCATGCCTCTGATAATTCTGGCTGTAGAGGCCCAGCCGATAAAAGACATGATAATGATAATCAAAAGGTAAACCTGGCTGGAAGTCAAATTAGGCGGAAAAGAAGCCCGCAGAGCTAACATAAGATAAAAAGAAGGCACCATCATTATCATTTCACAAACCCTCATTATAAAATTATCTATTTTACCGCCGAAATACCCGGAAATACCGCCGATAATCAAGCCTATGGAAAGTGATATTAAAGCGCCTATTAAACCAATAGACAAAGAAATTCTACCTCCGTAAAGAATACGCGAAAAAATATCTCTTCCCTTTAAGTCAGCTCCTAATAAATATATTTTTCCTCCTTCTACTCCAAAAAGATGACGATCAACCTCAAAAAATCCCAGTAATTTATACTTAAAACCCTTAACAAAAAACCTAATTGGTAAAACTTTATTCTTATTTTCTTCATAAACACGCTGGTAATACTCATTTATTTTATAATCCGAACCATAAACAAAGGGGGTGCTTTTATTTTGACTAAAGAAGTGAATTTTTGCCGGCGGAGCATAAGAATAAAAAGCATCTTCTTCATCGTAGCGGTAAGGAACAAAGAAAGGCGCAAAGATAACCGCAAGGTAAAGAAAGCTTAAGACTAGAAAAGCAAAAAAACCAAATTTATTTTTTAATAGTTTTGTTAAAATCATCGGTCCTTTTCAAATCTGATACGGGGGTCAAAAAAAGCTAATAAAATATCGGCTAAAAGGTTGCCTAAGATGAGCAGAAATCCACCGGATAAGACCGAGCCCATTACCAAATAAATATCTTGAGAACGCACCGCTTCTAAAGTCACTACTCCCAAGCCTGGCCAGCCGATTATAATCTCTACTAAAGCTGCTCCGCTTAAAAGAGCGGAAAACTGGTAACCAAAAATAGTAATCATAGGATTTAAGGCGTTTTTCAAAGCGTGGATGTAAATTATCCTTAAACGGCTTAAGCCTCTGGCTTTTGCGCCTAAAATATAGGGTGAGCCTAAAACTTCCAAGAGATTGGCCCGCATTATTCTTTGTAATATACAGATACTGCCCAAAGATAAAACTATAGTCGGAATAATTAAGTGTTTTATGATATCAAAAAATTTTCCTAATAAACTAAACTCTTCAAATCTTATCGAACGCATTCCACCTAAAGGAATCCAGCCAGTGAAGGTAGCTAAGAATAAAAGGATAAAGGCTAAAAAGAAAGTAGGTACAGAGATACCCAGGTAAGAAAAAAAAGATAATAACCTATCGATAAGTTTATTTTTATTCAAAGCTGCAACTACTCCCAAAGGAATAACAAATAACCAGGTAAAAATTAAAGAAGACAAAGAAAGGATGAAAGTATTGAATAACCTTGAAGATACTACCGCTAAAACCGGCGCCTTATAGGAAAAAGAGTAGCCGAAATCTCCGTGCAAGATATTTTTTAACCAGACTAAATACTGGATAAAGAAAGGTTTATCCAGATGGAATTTTTCTTGGTATAAACGTAAAGTATCTCTGGATATTTGGGGATTAAGACGTAGATTATCCAAGAAGTCGCCGGGAGCAATTTGAATGAAAAGAAAGGTCAAAAAAGTTATGCCTAATAATAAAGGCAAAGAAAAAAGTAGCCGTCTTAAGGTAAAACGCCCCATAAATGCCGAATTCTATATTAGGCTCTTAAGATCAAAGGAAAGTTCTTTATTGAAGTTTATACCGGCGCCCCATTTATCTAAGGCTTCTTTGCACCAGCAAACTTTACCTTCTAATAGTACCGGATTGACGGTTTTAGTAGAAACTATAAGAGTAGCTTGATTATTTACCGGTAAAGGAGCTGAAGAAACTAATCCTACTCCTTTAAGGCTGATGTTATTGCATCTTATCCGGTGGGGAAACTTATCCGGCGATATGTAAACTCCTTCTAAGTCGCAAGGTATACGTTTATCAACTCTTTTTTCTTTTGGTTCCCTTAACATAACCTTTTCTTTTAATGCATTATTTTAGCATAAGGTGAAAAAAAATACTACTTATTTATAAGAAAGTAAACGCTTTCAAAAAAGCCGCTTTTTAGCGGCTTTAGCATTGCAAAAAGAGGCTAAAAAAGGGTATATTAAAGTATAAGGAGTTCACCAGCCACGAAAGAGGTAACTCCGAGAAAATATAATAACTTCCTAACAATGGGGCTTAATGAGAAGCCCCATTTTTATTTTTAAAAACTTTTGTTCCAGACCAATAAGCCAAAGATACCGTTAATGACCTCTATATTCGAACCTGGTAATAACGATTCGTATCTTTTCTTAAAATCCTCAAGCTTTAGACGTTTTTCCTTTAATAAGTGTTTTTTTAATCGTGGAGAAGATAATTTATTATAGCAAAACTGCCAAAGTGCTCTTGGTAAGCCGTATTTTTTAATGATCTTAGAGTGAAAAACAATATCATCCCTAAAAGACTTACCGCCTAAAACCTCTAAAATAATAAGCTTTCCTCCTGAAATCAAGTAAGACTTTAATTTTTCTATCGCCTTTTCTTCATCTTTAAAATGGTGTAATAACGAGATAGCAATTATAATATCGTATTTCTTGTCTAAAGAAAAGTTAACATCTTCTATATCTACATTTTTAAAATCTACGTTACTAAATTTTGGTAATTCTTTTTTAGCTTCTTCCAACATTCTGGAAGAAAAATCTAAAAGTGTTAAGTGCTTTACGTTTTTAACAATAGTTTTTGCAAAACGGCCGGTACCACCACCTAAATCTAAAACAGTCTTATTATTAAAATCTACTTTCGAAGATATTATTTCATCGTTAACTCCTAATAGACGGTCGACTTCTCTTCTATAACTGCTAGCCCACTCATCCCATTCTTCTACTCCACCAGATGATTCTGTAAGTATAGATTCTGTCAAACGATGACAGGCATTTATAAAGCTTTCGTCGTTTGCCGGACAATCATTAAATTTTAACTGTTGGTTAAATATACTTGCCCGATGCATCCTCATTACAATCTTCTTAAAAGGTTCTTTACGAATATTGCCAAAAGACATTGGTAAATAGCAACATGGGCAGACGTCTCCATGTCCCGATACATAAAAAAGCTTTTTTTTAAAAGCAGAACAGACAAATGGCGCTTCTTTATCAGATGAACTTTCCCAGATTACTTTTCCTCTCTTAATTAAGCTTCTTAAAATGGTGAAATCTTCTTCAGATAGGAGCACTTCCTTTTTGTTGGACCACTTTCCGCTGCAGATTGTGGAAAGAATACGCACCCCCGCTATCCCAATATCATCAGCAATATTGATTATTTTTACTAAATCCCCGTTTCTTAAGCTCTCTTTAGTAGCATAGGTAGATATATAACAATTTAATTGATACTCCTTGCAATGCTTAATGCCATTTATGGCTTTATAAAATAAACCTTTCAATTTTCTTAACTCATCATGCACGTAATCATAAGGACTATCTATACTAACGCCAATGAAATCTAGCCCTGATGTTTTCAACCTCTGAACCATATCTTCATTAAGTAAATAGCCGTTAGTGTCTAGTCTGGTATCTAAGCCCCTTTTTTTGGCGTATCTTATATAATAAGGCAGCTCTTTTACCAGTAAAGGTTCACCACCAAAAAAGTATACTTCACGGCCTCCTAACTTGCCATGTTGGCTTATTAAATTTAGTATCTCTTCTTTAGTTAACTCTTCTTTAGCTTTCTCTCTGTAAGTATGAGAACCGCAATGTTCACAATTGCACTGACATCTATAAGTCAATGCCAACATCATTTTCTTATCTAAAAAAGGATAAAAACTCAATAAAGATTCTTTTAAATTCTTTAACATCTGGCTATTTATCTACCTGCTAATCTTTAAAATCTAAAATATTTTAGTTTCAAATTAACATTTAGAATTATATATCTTTAATGACTACTTGCAAAGATATAATTATTGGCTAAAAAGTTATATTTTCGTAATGGCTAATTCTTAAAGGAAGGTATTTTTTATTGAGGACGATAGCGATAACGTCTATGCGGTACTCTTTATCGTAATTTATTTTTACAAGATAAGCTTGGGCGTTTTTAACCAAACGGCGTACTTTATCACCCCTTATCGATTCTTCAGGAGAACCGAATATTCTGTCTATATTTTCACACCTTGTTTCTCTTTAACCTCTACAACTTTATCATCTATAAAATAAACAAATAATCTCTGCTCATCATTAAAATAATAATACCAAATGTCTGTATTCTCATGTGACGTCATATGGTGAGCGTTCCCGAGTATACTTTTCACCTTTTCTTTACTATACCCTTTCTTTATAATCCCATAAGGAGTTTTAAAAGTAACTTCTGATGGTCCAATAGGTACCTTTATGCCTCCAGTAATATTAGGTTTACCACTTCCAAAACTCCCCGAAATACCTATAGTATTACAGGCTGAAAGAAAAAATATTAACGGTACTAATAATAAAACTTTCATTATATAAAAATATATTATTCATCTCTATATTAATACGTCAAGGGTAAAAACGGGTAGGAATTGAACTTCAATATTATGAGCCTTGCGAGCTAAACTGAAAACTGCTTAATAGTATTGATATTTTTTAATTCTGTAAGTTGCTGGTGTCCAAATAATACACTAAGTTATGAATGGAAATAAAACTAGCGTGGCTTTTGCATTATTAAATGATTCATGCTTTGTATAAAAGCAATCCCTTTATGATTTTCTATTATTTTATACGCATTTGTTGCAGATAGAGTCTGTATACATATGTGATGAACAGAAAGTATGGCATCTTGCAATTCAGGGTCACTTTCCATTTCAACAATTTCTAATCCAATTTCACGACATCTTTCCATAGATAAATGCCTTGCATGTGATTTATTTAATGCATGATCTCCAAGCTCTTTAATAATATTATCTGCGATATCGTTAGCGTTATCTTTATCCGATAACATTCCGTTCAACAACCAATCCTTAACCATTTCATTAGACCATTCAATGGCCTTCTCACATTCACCAATTAGCGTAGGATTATATTTAGCAATTATTGGTTGCCATATAGCTATTTTATCTCTATTAGCAGAGATTTCCTCATATGCTCTCTTAAATTCTTCGACTACACCATGAGCGGGAACACCTCTAAACTGTGGGTCTATTGGACCAAGACTAGATTGCTTACCCATGATAATTTCTTTTGCGGAACATGCCACCATAGTCCCTGCTGACATAGCAAGTTGAGGAATTATAGCTCTGATGTTTTTTCCAAACATAGAACGCAAATAATCTACCAATGATTCAGTAGCAGCACTCTCCCCACCAGGAGTATGTAAAATTAAATCAAGCCCCTTGTTTCTATCAAGTTTATGGACTACAGTCATGAATCCATTTTTATCAGCATCGTTCAATAAACAATCTCTAATCTCAGGTTTTTGAAGCCATCCTGAATAGTAAACAATGATATTTCGATTGGTTAATCTTTGGAGATTTGAAATGTATTTGCGTCGGAGCATATCATAAGTGCTCCCAGAAACCCTTAATTCATCTAAAATCTCATGCCAATTCGGCACTAGAGTCTCCTTTCTTACTACTAATATGTGTTTTGGTGTCTATTTTAATAATCTCTTGCTCTTCAAATTCAGTATCTTCTTTATCTTGAAGACTCAGAAAATAGTCTCTCTTGCCTTGAGAATCTAGCCCAAAATCCTTAAACATTTTCTTTATTTCTTTAAATTTTGTCATATTTCTCCTTTTCATATATTATACACAAAAACTGTAAATATATATATAAAAATTATCAAAGCCGTTCCCAAGATATATAGCCTTGAGCACCACCGTTAATAACTGTTGATTTTATTACATATCTGATAAGTTAAGTTTTGTGAGTGTCCAAAAAATACACTACAAATAATGTTTATTCTTGAGGTCGCAATTTGCGACCTCAAGTTCTAACTTTGTCATCTTTGGAGGTCACAATTTGTGACCTCCAATTTTTAAACTATTTTACTTAGTTGAAACATATCTTAACTTGTAACTCAAAAAGGTTACAATTATGGATATATCGCACCTATTTAAATCCAAAACACGCAAGGTAATATTTAAGCTTTATTTCACTAACCCCGAAGTAGAACATTATCTAAGAGATCTTGAACGTACCATCCATATACCAGTAAGTATGATTCGTAAGGAACTTGTGCATTTGGAAAAAGAAGGAGTTTTCTTTCAGGTTTTTTTAATATTTGTTTTGTAAGATAGTGTTATATAGAGGGTTAGCTAAAGCGTCTGGGTATCTTGTTCCTTTTTTATTTAACCGTGATTATAGTAGAACTATTATAATCTGGTGAAGAAAGTTCTTTAATCATCTCCTCCGTCCCAACTATTCCTAAAATATTTTTTTCCTTTTCAAAAATTTTCTTTGCTTTTTCATAATTTTCCCTTGCTTCGTCATAATTCCCTAATTTTGAATGGACGACTCCAAGCCCCAGATATGACTCTGCTATGTTAGAGTTTATTTCTATAGCTTTCTGGTAACAAGAAATTGCTTGTTGATATTCATTAAATGTGGCGTGTTGTATTGCTAACCCATTAAGAGCTAAAGCATTATTTGGATTAGCTTCTACTGCTTTCTCAAAGTATTTTTTTGCATCGTGTTCTTCTCCAAGTTCCGAAGCAACCACTCCTAAATAATAATAAGCTTCGCTGTTATATGGTTCAAGCTCTACCACTCTTTTGTAACAACCTTTTGCATCTTCATACTTCCGCATCCCAGCATAAACATCACCAAGTAAGAAATTTGCAACCACATTATCGGGATTTATTTCTAAAGTCTTTTTATAAAAACTGATTGCTTCTAAATCTTCTCGCATAATATACTTGCTAATTCCCTTAAAAATGTATTTAACTTCTTCCTCTGTTATCGCACCATTTTTAAAATCATCAATACTCCTTAAACCTGTTTTATATACTGTTGCATAAGAAGAAACGTTTGGTATTTTACTAAATTCTTTTTCTGCCTCAATAAAATTACCTTCGGAAGCATAGAATGCACCTTTTTGAAAATTAGCGAATCCATCATCTTTAGAGACCAGCTCTTCCTCCGGTGAAGATATTTTTTCTCCATCAATTGCTTCTATTAAAAAAAGATAAAATCTATGAGGTATCCCCCTATGCATTATCTCTACATAACTATCTGTTCTTTCAACTAGTTCACCTTCTATTTGTTCTCCAGACTTAAAGAGAATAGTTATGGGGTATGCAGAGTTAGAAAAAATAAGATTAAGTGAAATCACTATTAAGGCAATTAACTTTTTATTATTCATATTTACGCCTATTTATAACCATGGACCATAGGTTTATGAACCTTGCGAGCTTAGGATTAATACTTCCAGCCGGTTGTATGGCTTTATTATACTTTCCATTTGGTGTTTGATTTATTTTTGTTCTAATTGTCCTTGCATCATCCAGGTATGTACTGCGGCTTCTGTATTTCCTTGTTTTACGAATAGTTTCTTTGCTCTTTGAAGATATTTTTTAGCTTTTTGATAATTATTTAAATCTTTATAGATAACACCAAGATTATAGTAAGCTTCAGCAAGATTAGAGTTTATTTGACAGGCTTTTTCAAAGTAAGTTATTGCTTGTTGATAGTTATCTAGTTTTCTGTAAATCATGCCTAGATTGTAATGGACCTCAGCATAGATAGGTTTTATCTGAAGAGCTTTATTAAAATCAGCGATGGCCTGGTCATACTGATTTTTGCGATAATAAGTAGTTCCTCGATGAAAATAGACTTCAGCATACTTTGGATTCAATTGAATTGCTTTATTAAAATCAGCGATGGCCTGGTCATACTGTTCTTTAGCCACAAAAAGACCACCTCGATAAAAGTAAGCTAAAGAATAATTGGGATTATTCATAATCGCTTTATTAAACTCTGTTATTCCTTTATCTAACCTCTCTTTAACAAAGCAATCTATACCTTTAAATAGGTGAATAGCTGTACTGAGTCTAATTTTTTTCTCAAGTATATCCTCGACAATTTGTAAGCCATCTTTTNNAGCCATCTTTTGTAGGAGCATAGAAAGAATCTGCTTTTAAGGCTTTTTTAAATTCTTTTCTGGCTTTTTTGAATTCTCCTTGTATACCGTACTCTATGCCTTTACGGTAACTTGTATAAAGTCTTTTATACCTGCTCCTTTCAGTATACTGCCAAAAGATAATAGTAGTTGCCGAAAATAATATTATTAGAACTGATATAGCTATTTTCTTTAAGACTTTAATATTAACCTCCTAACATAATAATCATATACAATGCCTTTCTCATAATTCACCTTATTTTCTCAACTCTCTGAGGAGGAGAACTTCTTTCTGAAGGCACATAGATACCGCTGCTGTTAGATTGTCTATTTATCTCTGCTGAAGGTACATAAATTCCACTGCTACGTCCTTGAGCAGGAGGAATATATTCTCCGCCAGTATAAGCATTACCTCCGGTTACTTGAGGAGAAACGTATATAGCACCAGGAGGGGGTGAAGAAATTAAACCTTGTTTATAAGCTTCAGTAGTTATGCCTCCATGTTCTCTAACAAAATTATTATATTGCGTATTCCACATCTGTGGTGAACTACCTATAATATTGGCTTCCATTCCTAGAGGAGATGCGTACATGTAGTTAGGATCAAAACCTGTTCCTCCAGATGGAATAGCTTTATTATACCATTCGTTAGCTGGATTGAAAATGTTAGCTCCAGATATACTGATAGGTAGTTGGGGTTGAAAAGGATCTCTTATTCTAATATATTCTCCTCCGGTATAAGCATTACCTCCGGTTACTTGAGGAGAAACGTATATAGCACCAGGAGGGGGTGAAGAAATTAAACCTTGTTTATAAGCTTCAGTAGTTATACCTCCATGTTCTCTAACAAAATTATTATACCTTACCTGCCAAGGAATTACCCTATTAGCTTCAGCAAACCCTGGAGGAGGTGGAACTAGATATTCATTACTATAAGGAATTCCTAAACCAGGTATATAGGTTGCATTCGATATTTTTCCTGGATTCCCATGAGACAGCATTGGCTTTAGTGATTCTGGATTAGTATCTTGTCTTAATACTTCCATCACATCACTGGTTCCATATTTAGATGCTTTTGGGATAGTCTCGACTATATCAAGCAGTGCATTCATAGGTTCACTATATTGAGTTTTAGGAACGACTTTGGGCAACCCTTCAGGAAAAGGGAAGTTATGAAGTAAGTAGGTTTGAGATATAACTAAGACGCGGCGATACTCACCAGTTTCAACGTTATGATATCTTGCTTCTAAGCTTCTCCATGACCAGTGGCTAGGTGAACGCTCTCCAAAAAATAACCATTGCTTAAAATGCCATCTTTGTCCAGACTCTATCCAACCTGCAAATTCCCATTTTGTAGGGTCAATGGCTTCTTCCTCTGCCAAAATTTCTTTCACCTGTGATTTTAACTCTTCGTTTTCCGCAGCTTCGGCGGTTTGGATAAGGGAAAAAGCTGCAAGCATTCTAGTTAATGGATTCTGCTCCTGATTCAAAGCCTGTACTAAAGGTTTAGCAAGAGCAGGTTTATCTTTAACCTTAGCTCCTAATTGAGTTACTGCGGCTTGGCGCACACTCCAGAAGCTATCTTCTAGTGAAGGAATAAGTGAATCTACCGTCCTTGAGTCATTTAGTCTACCCAATGCTGTCACTGCCTGTTGGCGGACTAAAGGATGAGGGTCATTTAAGCGCAAAGTAATCGGCTCTCTTAATTGGGGAAATCTTTCTATTTCTCTTCCCAAAGAAGAGGTAGCCATAAGGCGTAACTGCCAGTGGTTATCATTTATAAAAGGAGTTAAATCATTTATTACCGCTGGCTGTTGGGTGATTTTTTCTCCCAAACCGATGATAGCAACTTGACGTACTGCGTAAGAAGGATCTCTTAAAGCCGACCTTAAAGGCGGTATGGCTTCTGTTGTCTCCATTCGGCCTAAAGCCAAAGCAGCGCTTTGGCGTAATTGGCGATTAGAGCTCTCTAAATTTATTCGTAAAGTTTCTATTGCTTGAGGGCTGTTGTCACTTCCTAAACCTAAAGTAGCGGCACAACGCACCGAGAGATTAGTATCACTCCTAGCTAAATTAATAAAAGTATCCCTTATTCCTGCTTGAGGTTTAACCTCTCCTACTAAGGTCTGCACAGCGGAAAGTCTTACCAAAGAATTAGGGTCGTTTAAAGCCGGAGCTAATTCAGCCAAAGGAGCTTGGGGTATGGTAGCGAATGACTCGATAGCAGCTTGACGCACTCGGGGATGTTCGTCTCTTACTAATGTTTGCAGTAAAGGTAAAGCTTGATTGTTTTGATTTGCGGCTAAGCCTAAAGCTAAAGCTTGTCTTACCTGCCAAGAGCTATCACTAACAAGAGGCTGAAGATATTCGATAGCCCGTGGAGTATCAGAACTGCTTAAAGTTAAAGCCACTTGTTGCCTTACCTGCCAACTAGGGTCTTGAATTAAAGGCCTTATAGAAGAAGCATCTAAATTATTAGAATTACCTAACCCTAAAACTGCCAACTGGCGCATCCTCCAGTCAGAACTATCGAGCTGGCTGTTAAAAAACTTTCTTACTTCTCGTGTATCTACCCCTGATAAAGAAATCATAGCTTGCTGACGAAAAGTGAAACTTTCGGAATTGTCTCTGGCAATAGCTAAGAAGGGTTGCCTTAGTTGAGAGAAATTAGTTAAATTATCTCCTAATACCGAAATAGCAGCTGAACGAACCTGGTAATTATCGTCATGTAATCTTGGCATTAATTCATTTATAAGTTTTGGAAAATCACCTAATCTTTGGCCTAAAGAAAGCACGGCCTGCTGTCGAACTCCGGGATTAGGATCAGATAGGAAAGGTTTTATATCAGAAATAATATCAGAATTAGCTGCCGGAGCTAAAGAGGCTATGACTGCTTCTTTTACTTGAGGATTGTAATCTCTTAAAGCAACTCTTAAAACTGCTACGGCTTCTTGGTCTTTAACTCCTCTTAACCCTAAAGCAGCTTGAGCCCGAACTATAGGGATATTTTCTTCCTGCAGAATCCTTACGAAAGCCTCTCTTACTTGAGGTTCATCCACTCTAGAAGAAAGTGAACCTATAGCGGCAGAGCGAATATCGGGATTTTCATCGTCAAGACAAGAAAATAAAAATTCCCTGGCTTGAGGAGTTTGGGCACCAACCAAGCCTAATACCGCTGCTTGCCTAAATTGAACGCTTTTGTTCAAAGGTAGAGTCTCTAATAAAACTTGTTCGGTTGCTAAAGGATCTATTTGGTTTATAGAAGATATTATTAAAGAACTATCTTCAAAATCGCTGCAAGACCCTAAAAGAGCTGTTAAGTGTCTAATCCCTTCCGAAGCCCCTAATTGGCCTAATGACACAATTGCTGCCTGTCTTACTCCTTTAGAGTTATGAGTTAAGCCGCTGGCTACGGCTTCAACCTGGCCCTCATTGCCTAATCTGCCCAAAGCACTGATTGCGGCTTCTAAAGAACGGTCACTAAGACTATAACCGATACCTTTTGGATTCTTTATGAGGTTAGCTAAAGGAATAGCTGCTCTTTCTTCGCCTCTAATTGCTAAAGTTCTTATCACTAATTCTAAATTACTACTCCCTGATGGTAAATAGCCGGTACCCAAATTATTCACATGAGACAAGAGAAAAGTAGTAACTCTGGAATCATGGACATTTTCCATAATTCTATAGCACTGATCGGGAAATTTTTGAAAATAGAGATATCCGTTATATCCTTCGGAAGTCAGATCCAATATTAATTTCTCAGGTTTATACCCCATATTTACCAAAAGCGGAGCTGCTTTAAGTTGCAAATACGGATCAATGTTACTTAAGAATGAAAATAAGACTTCTCTTGTTTGCCGGGTATCAAAATTGCTCAAAGCTAACATAGCCGTATCTCTAATTTCAAACAAAGCCGGATTTTTAACCAAGCCGACCAAAGTATCAATTGCTCGGGGGTCTCCTAACTCTCCTAAGGCAGTAACTGCCCGGTGAGCAATAACATGTCTTGGGCCGAAAGCTTCTAATTGGCTCAACAACTCTGAATATATGGAAGCTGCTTCCTGGCACGCCTTTACTGTATTAGCGTCCATCCTTCTATTACTATCAGAACTGCTAGCGGCAGCTGCCTGAAGAACCGGCCTAAGAGGTTCAAACCTGGCTTGAGCACCAAAGAGCGCCTCTGCCACGTAATTAGTGTATGAAAGTTGTCTATTATTTATCTCCGGCTCAAGGATATTTCTATTTCCCTCTATGACATCAAGCAAATTTAATGAGTCCTGCGCTGTTCTTTGACAAGAGTTAAAATCACCTATCATAGTTCTACCAAAAGCTTCTTTAGAATGCGACATCTTCATTAAAATATTAGAGAATGGCGCCGGCAGAGATAATTTGCGTTGAGAAGAAGTAAAAGTATTTATAATATTACCTAGCGGCTCAACCGCATCGGGATCGCTAATCTGAACTAAAGCAAGAGTAATGGCATAATCAGGGCTTATGTTTCCGTAAGTATTCTGGTTGCTAAAAATATTTCCTCTCTCTAAGCTTAATGCTTGGACCAGTGGCATAACTGCTTCTCTAACTTGCATCTGGCCTAACCATAAGGCACTTACGCTACGTACAGCAGGACTTTGACTTCTTAAACCGTCTATGAAAATAGCGCTCACTTTAGGCTCTCTAATCGCCATTAAAGCAACGGCTGTTTCTTCGGTGGAATACTTTTCATAATTTTCAAATAAAGGCTTAACTGCCCTAAAATCTCCGACTTTGCCCAAAGATATAGCTGCCGCTCTACGCACATCTAAATCGTTGTCATCTAAAGCTCCTACTAAAGGCATAGTAGCTTCTTGGCTAGCAATCGCACCTAAAGCTATAGCAGCGTTATAACGGACTGCTTTATGAGGATGTCTTAAAGTACTACTTAAGAATTCTACGGCAGCCGGATCACGCATCCCACTTAAACTTAAAGCCACAAAATTTGCTCCTTGCAACTGCCCATTCTGTTCAGTAGCAGGCAGTCTATCTAAAATTTCACTTATGGTAGGTACAGCAGCAGCTCCTATTTGAACCAAGGCCTCTGCAACATAAAAGAGTTTATCTTTTTCGGAAACACCTTCAGTTGTCTCTACAGGGGCAGTGCCTTTTAAGACTTCACCTAAAGGTCTAATAGCCGGTTCACCTACTTTTACTAAATCTCTTACAGCTGATTCCTGACTGCGTCGATCTCCAAAGCCAAGCTTTTTAATTAACTGCCCTATGGCCTCTATATTCACTACGCTAGCCATCATAACGCGAGGTCCATCTCTATCAGTTCCAATATCGCTTCTTTGTCCGCAACCAAAGATGCCAGAAAAAGTTAAAAGTAATGCCATAAATAAACTAATTACCTTTGCGACTTGGGAACTAAAGAAAATTGTTTTTTGGGAATTTTCTCTTCCGCCATTATCTAAACACTCTTCTTCCTGCGCGGTTTGGTTTATTCTTAAACCTTTTGGTAAACCTATCTTTCTATAAACGGTAATAGTATCTTCCTCAGAAAGATCATATTCCCTAACTCGATTAAGGCCTACTATGGCTGCTTGTTCAACGGTTAAACGAGTAAATTCTTCGTCTCTTAGAGAGTGTTGGATAATTACTGCTCTGGGAAGCATTCTGGTTACCATAGGATAATATCGGGTGAGCACTGGTATGGTATTTTCCTGGCCAATAAGTCTTAAGGCACTATCAGACCATTGTCTATCAACCCTATGGTCTAAAGATAATTTGGCATAGATACAGCCAATTCCTCCGGAACATAATTCATCGGATAAAAAGAAGTCGTTATAGTCATCTACTGATATTAAAAGTTCGGATTTTGGTAAGTTTCTACCTACTCCTATTACTTCCACCCCTCTTCTTCTTAAAACCTGTAAAAAGGCCAGTAAGTTGGCCGGGCCTAATTCTACTACTTTTATTCCTCTAGCTACCATTGCTCTTATTGAGCCGAATTCTAATAGCATTTCCTGTAGTATTCCTCGATAGCCGTATAAGTCAGGGTCACTCGCTAATATCTCTTCATATTCTCCGCCATTATCAAGAGGCTCTTCTTCTGAAGAGTTAATTGCTTCTTCAAAACTATCAAGGGCAACTTCAAACTCTTTCTGAATCTGCTCTCCTTTACCAAAAAAAGCTGAGCCGGCAACTAAAATATCTACCCCGGCTTCAAAGGATAACTTTGCGGTTTCATTAGGCTTTATACCGCCGTCTATTTCGATTAAAACTTCGGCTGGTAGAATTTTACGTAACCAAATAATATTATTTAAGACTTCGGGCATAAATTCTTGCCCGCCGGCTCCGGGATAAACGCTCATCTGCAAAAATAAACCTAATTCTTGTTCTAATTTATTTTTCTGGATAAAATCTACTAAAGTTTCCATTACTATATCGGGATTAAAAGCTAAACCGGCTTGACATTTTCCGTTACTTACCTCTTTTATAAACTTTAGCCTATCTATTAAAATATTTTTATCTGTAAAACCTTCCCAGTGTAAAGTTACAAAATCTGCTCCGGCATCGATATAGCGCTGAATGAATTGTTTTGAAGGCTCCATGACCATAAGGTGGACATCGATAATAAATGCTATTCCTTCTGCCAAGGCTCTTTTCTTTATTTCGGCTAGAATTTCCGGGGTAAGGATAGTTGCGGTTTCTTCGGGATTTTCGGCTTTAACTATAGCGGTAGGAGTTCTATTTTCTCCGACAACAATAATATCGTAATGAAGCCAAGGTATTTTTATCCCTTTGGCTTTCTGGGCCCGTAAAGCTTCTAAAGCCTTTTCGACTATTATTGCCTTATCCTTTATTGCTAGAAGTGAAGGGTTAATGGTATATGACCTATTACTTTGCTCTCTACTTCCTCCATTATCTAATGGATTTGATTTTCCCCTATTTCTGTCTGCTGGCTTAAGCCTAAGCTTCTTCTCTACCCTATCTAACCTGTCTAAAACATCCTTACGTTCTGTAGGTTTTAAATTATCTAGTATGTTTTGCGCTCCTCTTGCTAAATCCATGCCTCTTTTGAGATGAGCTACAGCTTTTTTACGTTCCTCAGGCTGACGTTCTGATGGTACTTGGCCAAGCATTGTTATGGCAAGAGCCGCGATTCTCTTTACTCCCGCTTCCTGTATAACACGGGAATCGCTACCTATATTAGCTATTGCTCTTTCCCACAGCGAACGCCCTCCTGAAACTACTTCCACTTGTTGAGTGTCAGTAGTTTTTACTTCAGGATGCTTTTTTTGTCTTTCGGTTTCAAGCCTAATCAATTCCTTTAGTTCTTTTGACGATAAATCTGTAACCGGTTTAGCCTTCGCTGGAAGCTTTCCGGCATTACTTATACCTAAAGTATTTCGGACTTCTCCTTCTAATTCCTCGGCAGTAAGGGGTAATACGTCCTTTTGACCACGGTTAATTTTAGGTAAAAGTATTTCACGCCTACCGTCTTTACCGGCAATGACCCCAATTAAACCTAATTGATTTTGAATGATGAGTTCGGTTACTCTTACCCTAAAAATAACAGGATTACCTTCGCTGGTAGTATCAATAACCTCTAAAATCCTACCCTTAGGGAAACTCAACATTCGCCGCTGGTCTCCCACAAACCCCGGGTCATTCCAAATAGTCTTAACAAAACTTGTTCCTTCTGTAAGAATTACCCCTTCATCTCGAATCTCGACTTTTAGTACAGAAGCTTTAGACGATGGACCTTCCGATATACTTCCGCCGTTATCGAGAGGTTCTTCGGATAATAATATTTCCTCTCGGCTAGGAACATCTTTTAACCAAGAAAGCACTGCAGCGAAAAAGCGGCCTTGTTTTAAAATAGTTTCTAAGGTACTCACTTGGCTCTCTATAGCTTCGATAGACTCTAACATCAAAGCTTTATTTTTACTGGAGGCAATACTTTTAAGGTAGGGATATGCACTAGCTATGGCGTCTTTTATAAATTCTTTTACTGCTAAAAAATCAAGATTATTCAACGCTTGTTCTAAAATATTATCAAGTTCTCTTATTTGCCCCTCAACATCAGCGCTAAAGCGCTCCTCTTGGACAGAAACTCTCATTGCAGAAAGTACTCTTTTGAATCCTGATATTAATATAGTTAAAGTATTATGGGAACTCCAAACTATTCTTTGGCTACTATGCCAACCAAGAGGATAACTTTGCGAATAATCATCTTCTTGATCTTCTGCCGAAAGCCTTTGGCCATTTTCTAAGGAATCGCTTAAAATGGATTCATTAAAAAGGGCTTGATCTTGCTCTTCTTTTATTCTCTGCCTTTCTTCTTCTCCACGCTTACCAACGATAGCACGTTGTTCAGAATCCAAGGCAAAGATAGTAAACTTTTCTTCTAACAGTTTATCTAAGACTACACTTTCTCGTTCTAGTCCGTTAAAGTGCTGTAGATAGCGGCTTAATTTTTGGCGGGCATCTTGAGGAATATTAGTTTCATGCGCTAAAGCTAAATAAAGACTAAAATCATCGATAAAGGCTTTGCCAGAAAGAATAGTAATACTACCGTTTCGAGTAGCCCGGATAGCTAAAGTAGTTCTTCTTGCGGTATTAGCAACTAAAATCCGGCCTTCTTTATCTATGCCAAAACGCCAAATAGTAGTTTGGTTGCTTTTAGGATTTCTTACTTCTAATTCCTCCGGCAACTTCTTAATTATTAATATTTTTCCCGGTATCTCAATTTGCCCTTCGCTGAAAGCAGCTATTTTTTTGCGCGCGATATCAAAACGTTGGGCAAGTTTAATACGGCTTTCTCTGGATAAGATATGGTTAGCTTCCTCTCCTTGATCGTAAATGGTAACTTCTTCTCCTTGCGGCTTGGCTAAATCAATTACTGCAAATTGTCCTCTCTTCATAGCTGCCATTAAAATATCACGGTGAGTTCTTGAAAATTCATTACTTCCACCGTTATCCAAGGGTTCCTCTTCCGGTTGAGTTTGAGACTCAATACCTCTTTTTGGGCTTATCTTGCCAACGGCAAATGGTAAAAATGGCATAGCAGCTGCTGTGGAAAATACTGTATCGAAAAGAGAAATAAAACAGGAGACTAAAAATAAGATGAGTAAAGGGATACCGGTTGCTAGAATAAAATAGCCTGTCCAACGCAAAAACCAGCTTCTTTCTTCTTCATACTGATGTCTATCGATATAAACAAAAGCCGCGCCGCAGAATAAATAGAAAACAATACCTCCCAATAAAGTAAAAATATCTTCGGCTTTTATATCTTGCGTCAAAATAGGAGTAGCAGCAAGAACACTTAGTAATCTGTTTGCCTTATCTTCTTTACCGCCGTTATCTAAACACTCCTCTTCCGGTTCTCTAGCTATTACTTGCCGATATCGGTCTAAAATACTTAGCCAAGGTAAAACTTCTTGGCAAGTCTTAGTCCAAACCAAGATAATTCTAGGGTTATCTCCTTTAGAGCTAGTAATTCTTTCTTGAGTAAAGTCAAAGACTTGGTGGTTAACTCCGCTGCCAAGCAACCGGCCAAAATGTTGTCCTCTTAAATAAGCGCCGAAATCATCATCTGTTGCCATCCTAAAACGGGTAGTGGCTTCCAACGGTATGAATATTATGGCTTTTCTTCCTTGCTCTAATAAACCATCAATTAAATCCATAAATGTTGATAAAAGACAAATTCCGACTTCTCCGCCGGTAAGGATAAAAACATCGCCTTCTCTTAAGACCTCAAGTTTAGATTCTTTAGATAAAGTTCCGGCAGCGGAGTGAAAATATTGGGATTGGCCAAATCCTTCTAGGTCTATTACCCCCCATTTATTAGCATAGAGCTCTATTCTTCTGGAAACTAACTGACTTTCATAGATTTTACGGATACCTCTAATAATTAACCTAAAAAGACTTTCGTGTTCTTTAGCTTCTTCGGAAGCAGTACCGATATGGGTAATGGTAAGAGTAGAACGAAAATCAAAACCGGATAAGGCAAAATCAACAATATGCTCTTTAAGTTTTTGGGCTAATTCGTCTCTTTGAGAAATTTCTTCCTGGCTGCCACCATTATCTAAAGGCTCTTCATTACCTTGACTCCTTTGAATTTCTTCATTTTGCATTTCTATGATAGAAGCATTTAAAAAAGAAGCTTCTAAGTCGGTCATTTCGCCTCTATGAACTAGCTGGAACACAATATTAAGAGCATCTTGAAACCTTTTTTGATCAATAGCTTGGGCGAGACCTTCCCGAGAAACTTCGAATAACCTTGTTTGTCCGCTACTTAATAACTCATCTAAATAATTGCCGAATAAACGGGCTAAATCGTTAACTGTCTTTTGGACGTGATAATCAAGAAATGCTCTTGTTCCTAAGATTTCGTATAACTGAGGGTTGCGATTGAATATTTCTTTGCGTATCCGGTTAAATCTCGGCTTATCATTTTTCCTTAAACCTCTATATTGAATTATTATTTCCGGAGTCAACCAACAACCTTGTTTAGCTAACCTTCCTGGAGTTTTTAAAACTCTGGCTGCGGCTTCGTAGGCTTCTTGGCTTTCACCGGCTATCAAGGCATAAACAAGAGAAAAAACCATTCTTTCTTTAAGCTCTCCTCCTAATCCTTCTCTTAAATCTATGATAAAACTCTCTAATATCTCTCTGTGTTCATTTTGCTCAGAAGTAAGTGCCGGAATATTTTCTTTGATAAAACGCATAGCACTAGAAGGTTCGATGACTTGTTCATTTTTGCTATCTATTGCGCTTTGTTGATACCATTGTAAATAAGCTAGGTAAGAAATTAATACGATATCGATAATTATTACGGTAAGAAGCGGGAAAACTACCACCAAGGGGATAACATTACAAAAAAACGGAAGTGTTGTTAACGGTAAAAATAGATAAGTTAAAATGCGCACCACATCCCATAAATCTTGAGTTCTCTGGTTTTTAGAACTTGCATCAGAATTTTCTCTTCCGCCATTATCAAGACATTCTTCTTCAAGATTTGGATATCTTATCTTCATATAAGCGGATAAGTTGTTAGCTACGCTCCAAGCCTGGGCATCGCATCCTCTGGGCCAATGCGGATAATTACCATCTTTAACTTCTGAAACACTACCTATACCGGCTTCTCTTAGGTGATCTCTTAGCGGCTCAAAATAAGGTAAAACATGTTCCAGAGTTTCTTGAGAACGGCCGTGCACTTTAAGGTAAGCTAAAGCCCAATCGCCTAAGAGGTGTGGCCAAACAGTACCATTATGATAAGCAAATTTTCTAGATTCATCTTCACCGCCTTCATAATATCCTCGATAAGGAAACTGGGCAACCGAAGCAGTATCTTCCGAGAGAGTCCGCAGCCCACCTGGTACTAATAATTTATCTCTAGTTATCTCAACTATTCTTAGCTGTCTTTCTTGGCTGATAAGATCGCTAGATAAAACTGCTATTAACTGGTTGGGCCGAATAGCTAAATCTTTTCTTCCGCTTAGCGGGCTCTGGCCATAAGCGGTTTCAATATTATCAACTAAATAACCACCTCGCTCTTCAGTCCAAAAACAATTATTAAAACTTTCTTTTACCTTATCGGCAACTTCATCAACGGCTTTAGCTTTATCATTTTCGGATCTTTCTCTTAAAAGGCTGGCTAAGAATCTTAAGACTTCATACCATCTGGCGTTATTTTCTACGGTATAACCTTCCCGCGGAGTAGCAGCCGGAAAATTAGTATCCATCCAGCTATAGTGCGAAGGCGACCAGATAAGTTTTGTTTCGGAATCCATCTTAATTCCGTTTTTAGTTCCCTGCTGATACCAATTAACGATAGACTCTATTACTTCAAAAATATTTCTACCTCTAACTTCTGTATCAAGAATACTTGTATCACCGGTAGCAGCAAGATAATTTCTAACAGCTAATACATAAAGAAGCGGAGCATCTACAGTATCGTAGTTAGCAGCTTCTTCGCCGGTGATAATATTAGGTAACATCCCTTCCTGTTCGAACTTGCCAAAGGTAAGAATTAATCCTCGAGCAATATCATCCATTCCGGCTTCTAAGATACCGTCAAAACAGATAAAAGTATCTCTTCCCCAATCAGAAAACCAAGGATAACCAGCGATAACGGTATAAAATTGGTTACGCCGGGCAATAAATTGCCAAAGGCCTAAAACTAATATCTGCACTAAAGGATCCTTTCTGGCTAAAGGATTTTTAATTCTATTTAATCTTTCTTGTTGAAGACTGGTTCTTTGAGCTAATAGTTCACTAACATCACTTTCTCGCGGTAACTGTCTAGTTCCTTCTACTAATTCAGTAATTAGGCAACTTTGTTCTTGAGAATCTTTTTTACAATGACAATCAATACTGGAAAATACGATACTAGTGGATTCGCCAACCCCTAATGAGGCTTGGAAAAAGCCGGGGCTATAACTATCGCTAAAGTTATCTTGCCCCCGTTCGGCCTCAATCGGATTCATAGCAAAACGCCATTCCGGTGCAAAAGTATATTCTCCATAAGTAATGCTCATGGTAACGCCTTCAAATCCGGGATACCACTTCTTGTAATCTTCATTGATAGCCCAAATGGAAAAACCACAAGTCATACTTGAGCGGCGTAATTCTTGATGGTTTTTATTCCACCAATCTAATCCTCCGGCTTTAGTGGTCTCATGATGGGTGCGCTGGTCTAACTCCGGTCGAGAAAATAGAGTCACTCCGGTAACACCAGAAGTAGTACTAACTACTTTATAATTAAAAGCAAAAGTATTCTCGCCTTCCTTTAAGACTGCTGTTTTTATAATTCTTACTTCTTGCTCTTTATGCTTAACTACAAAAGTCCAGGTAGGCACAGGGTATAATTCAAAACTCTCTAAGCTATTTGAATCAAGAGCAACTTCAAAAGCTTCTTGGTTATTCAAAGATACTCTTACTACATCAGTTATTCCGCGAAATAATACCCGGCGTTGTTCATCCGGAGCTTGTGCTAACAGACTGGCTTGGAATCCATCATATTTACTGGTGTAGCCAAGAGTTTCCATGCAATTATAGGGTTCATTGCGGCGTAAAGGACGTACCGGAAGGCGTAAAATGCTGCCTAAACCATTAGCTAAAGTAGCAGTATTATGGGGATAGCTATTATGCCGAGCAAGCTCTTTAGCGCTGATACCCAAAGAAGGTCCTTGGGCTTCATTGACTTCTGTAACACTGTCTGCTTCTGAAAGAACTCTTAAAAAATAACTTCTATTTTCCCAAGTGCCACTTTCATTGTTTCCTAACCACCAAAATCTTAATTCGTACTTTCCGCTCGATAAATGTTGAATAATTCCTTCACTTTGGGTAGTGTTACCGCAAGCGTAAGAACAAACTGTTTCTCTAGTATAAGTTTCTAAATTAGTGACGTATAAAACAAAACCATTATCGGCTCTGACTACAAGGCTTTGGTCAGAACGCATTAGGAATTCTTTATTCTTATTAGCCCAATCCCAATATATAATTCTATCTGTTGATCTTTCTTCGGAAGAATCCGAATCCGTAGGACTTTTTACTATAAAACGATTATTAGCCTCAACAGACTCTACTCGAAATACCGCTACTTGTCCGGGCCTAAGATTATAAGAAAACGCTAATCCGTGTGTCTCTACCAAATCTCCGCTAACAAGGTCCCTTAAAACTAGACCTTCAACGCCATAAATATTAAATTTTGCCGTAGGTATAATCAAGCTTATGGGCTCGGTTTTACTAGTAAAATTAGCTACAAAAAGTAAGTGATTATCCTTATAAGACTTACCAAAAGACACAAAATGTCTATTATCATCATTGGGAATTAAAATCATATCCGAATGGCTAATAGCCGGATTTTCTTCTCTTATTCTGGTAAAACAACGTATCCAGGTAGAAAAATCAACCCCACCTCTTTGGGCAGTTCCCCAATTAGAATGAACCACTACCCCTCTCCCATCTCTAACCTCTTCTTTTATGGGAGCTTGAGTACCGTACTCATCAAGACTTAACATTAGAGTTTCCATTCTAGGACCAAGATAAAGAAGGCCTAAGAAAGCCGGTCCGGTAAGTTCTAGCACCCTCTTTTTCTGGTTAGCTGAAAGACCGGATAAGTTTCTAAGAATTTCAAAATATTCACTGGACCAGCGCTGGCTATCATGGGTATCAACCACAACCACCGCCACTCCTCTAGAAACATAAGCCAGTTCTCCTAAGAAAGCTTCGAAAACTTTAGGTTTTAAATCCAAGATAAAAGCGTATTGAATAAACCCTAACCTTTGAAAATAATTATAGGCATATTCATCTGCTCCTAATTGCTCTACTATCGGCAAAAGATTATTTTCCAGGAAATAATTAGAAATAGCGTCCCAAAGATAGGTACTGTGAATTATTCGGACGGCGTTTTCATGGTAAGAGCCTCTTCCATACATATGCAAAGCATCTAGGCGCCAACCAGATAATTTGGTTTCGCTATCTTTAAAAACTTCACAAAAGACATTATTCCAATATTTAAAAGGCAGCATTCTGGGATCTTCTTGGCCGGCTTTAACTCGCTCTTGGATGCCGCGCTCATTCCAACTGGCAAGATCACCCCATAATTGTTCATTGCCGCCGCAAGAATCCTTAAAGCCCGGTGAAGCGATAGGGTTTTGCCCTTCGGCAAAATACCATCGGTTAAATTGGGCATCAACGCCTTCTCTAGAACGATAATAAGGTAGGTCTCCTAAAATTCTAATACCTCTAACTAAACTAAATCTTAAAAGCTCATAAAACTGCTCTAAACTAACAAATTGCTCATACAAGAAAAATTCTCTGGTTTCTTCGGGGCCGGTAAATTCCCGGGTACAATAGCCATCGCCATCATTAGTATGAGCTTGCATGAAACTAGCGTATTTTTGTAACTCCTCATTAGCAACAAAGCGGCTAAATTGTTCTCTGCGTTGGCTAGAAGCATGTTTTTTAAAATAACGGAATTTGGCTAAAGGATAATTGCCTTCGTCAACGACTTGTGTCCAATCGATAAGTTTACGATTTAAAGCAAAAGCTGATAAAGGCGTAAACGGACTTACGCCAGAAGGATGCAGAGGAAAGAACGGCGATAGTATAAAAGTATTTTTCCCAATTTCATCCGATTTAGCCTGGACAAATCTTCTAATGCCGGTCCAATTAACCGGAAAACCCATCAAGGATAAATCCGAAAGAAATAAATAATAAGGGTGAATTCTTTCCCGGCCGGCCCAATTAGGAAGGCAGTGAACTTGAAGATAAACAGAGCCGGGCTGATAATATACTACTTCTTCTTGGCCGATGGTACGTGCCCTAGCAGTAAAAGAATAATGTCCGGCTTTTTGAGGTTTGATAGTAATTTTGGCAAACCAAAAACCAGCAACTTTACGGCCTAAATGGTCTTTTCCCGGAAAAATATTCTCTTGAGGAATTCTGATATCATGCCACTCACCGTTGTCAATATTAGTATGTATTTCAACAACTAGGTTATCTCTTTCGGTATTTCGGGAAGTACTAACCGTAACTTCTACTTCAAAGTCTTCTCCTAAGCCAATAGCAACGTTTCTACCGAATCCCGGTGTCATATTTACAAAATGTACTTCGCTAGCTAAGCCATTGATTCTTAAATATATCTGGGGAAATGTTTTTCTAGTTATTTCATCGGCCTCTTTATGAGACAAGTTATTAATTACCTCTTTATATTCATGTAATGCCACTGCTTCTAGGGCACTTTGCAAATCTTGAGAAAATTCTTTTTTAAATCTCTCGACTAGAAGATCGGATGAGAAGTAAATTTCCAAAACGCCATTATGGTATCTAGCCCAGATAAAATCGGCGCGTTGCGGATAAGGAAGCCTTATGAACTTATTTAAACAAAAGAGATTTACCGGAATGTTTTGATAACTGGAAAATAAATCTTGGAAAGCAGTAATAGAGGTGTAACTGCCTTCTTCGATAATACCTGATATCTCTCTTACCTGCGTATTATCAAGGTTTCCAAAGTAACCGGAAGGCGTATTTCTTCTAGAAAGAATTTCAATAGCACACAATAGCTGACAAGCAGCTAGTTGACCAGCCGGAAACAATTCTCTCAATTTAGCGTTTTTCCACATATAGGCATGTCCGGCTGTTCTTTCCATTAGTTCGGTAAAATCGTATTCTCCGGCTGTATCATAATCTTGGATGAATCTTGCTAAATCTTTTTGGATATCTTTTCTTTTATGCACTCCTCGAAAAAAATCATTAAAAATACGAAAAACTCTTAAGCCATCTCTTAATGCTGTGCGTTCTCCAGAAGCATAAATTTCTTCTATCAATCGGTAAGTACGGCTATTAGGTGGCAGTATCTTTCTTAAAATAGCCTCCCATTTAGGATCTCTGCTGTAACCTACCTGCATCAATGGATTATTAATTAAATGCGGGTAGATGCTAACCCCAAAGACAGGTCTTTCTTTCTGGCCGCCATTATCCAAACAATCTTCGTCTGAAATTTTATAAGAAGAAACCGATAATAATAAATCTTTGGCTCTTTTAGTCGCCAGCCAAATTCCATCGGCATCGCAACGACAAATTTGCAAATCTGCTCCGACTTTTATTTCTCTTCCACCCAAAGTTAAAGAAACAAAACGTCTTTGGCCATTATTGTTAGACCTCCTTATAATTTGGTTGGCATAGAGACAGGGTAGAGAAACCCCTCCTAATCCTCCCGATTTAGGATTACAAGAAAGAATTAATAAACTTATAGGAGAAAAAATATCCTCGATTTCTCTTACAATATCTCTAAGGCTGAAACCTACGGTAGTTAACCTTCTTTTTCTAGTAGTCCCATGGACTGCTATGGCCGGACCTTGATAAAAATATTTTTGGGGAAAATCTGCCTCTTTACCGTTTCTTAAAAGAAAACTGCCCCATGGTAAATAATCAATCATCCTCTCCGGACGTTCGCTGCCTAAACGTAAAGAATCTACTTTTGCAAAATGTAACTTATCTCCATTTTTACCATTTAATATCCCTTCTTCTACAGGGCTACCTCCGTTGTCTAAGCAATCTTCATCGGTCATACCATGGTTTCGTGAGTTTTCTTTTACTCCGGTATCACCAATAATATCAGCTTCCTTTTCTTCTAAATCGATTCCGTACCTATCATCGATATTACGGACTAAAGCGCTACCTAAGAAATATTCCGGCCCGGCTAAGCGCTCCGAAACTTTACCTCTTCTGATAATTCTTCTCCAACGTAAAAGTTCATTTTGAGTTTTTAAAAATAAAGATACGTCTTCTTTCTCGGCTAATTTACGCGGTCCGAATAATTCTTTAGAATTTACGCCTTCAATAATTATTAATTTCACTTCTTTACTTCGGTTTTGAATTAGGCTTAATACTTCGGGGATGTTGACTCGAGGGCAACCGCCAACCTCTACGAGATGTTTATCAGTGCTAACTATTAATATTTCATCCGAAGTCAACCCTGAAATGCCAGCGTCTTTTATGAGCCTTGCAAAATGTGTTTTGCCGGTACCGGAACGCCCGCTTATCCTAACAATAACCGGGACATCTTTAGATTCGACTAATCTCTCTTCTAGATAATCTCTTAAGGCTTTCAAAGTGGCCTGCAAACTTAAAACCGGCTTGACACTACCAATGCCTACTCTATAAGGATGAATCTCGTAAGTTATGCCCTGATAACTAAGAGTAAAAAAGTCTGCTTTGGCTTTGACGCCAGCTTCTATCTCTACTGTTTCTATGTCCCTAATAATATCTAAAAAATCGCTTTGAGAAAATCTTCTATGATAATATGGGGTTTCTCTTAATTTTCTTCTCAAAGTCGGTAACAATATTTCTTCTAAAGTCTCTCTATTTAAGCTTGCTAAAGCTCTACTCTCAAAAGTAGGTAGATATACTGTAAAAATCGTGCCTTGGCCTTGTTGAGTTTCAACCCTTATACTTCCACCTTGAGCCTCAACTGCTTCCTTAACCATAGCTAATCCTAAACCGGTTCCGCCATCGCTAACCTTAGTAGTAAAGAAAGGATTGAAAATATAGGGCAAGGTATCTACTGGAATGCCTCTTCCATTATCCTTTACTTTAGCTTCAATAAAGCCTATCCTTCTGGAAGGCATAACCGTAACCGATAAGCATAATTTTCTCGTAGCTGGCATTACATCGTGAGCGTGCACTAATTCTTGTTGAGCATTAACAAATAAATTTAAAAATATATTCCTTAATAAGACTTCGTCACCGCAAACATCGGTAATATTCTGGTAAGACTCTAGAGATTTCGCTACACTCTGAATTCCTTGCAACTCTTGTGAGATAATCTGGACAAGGTTAATCTTGTCCTTTCGGACTACCTTAGGCAAATGATGAGTAGCCCGCCATAAATCATCAATCATAGCTTTTATGGTCGCAACTTCAGCTTCTACGTCAGCTCTAGTTTTTCTCGAAAGTTCTACTTTCCAAGAAGGCAAAGCTGCCTGAATAATATCTTGGTTATCCATTTTTGCCCAATCAACCAGACCGCTTATAAATTGCTGGCATAACCAAATTAATCCTGCTGCTTGAGCCTCACTGCTAATAGCGGTATCTCCTCTGGGAACAGATAAATAAGATTCCTCTAGATAAGAAAGCAGCTGGGAAAGATGGCCTTTATCTTTAGTGTAATCAGCCGAATCATAACCTAAATCTAATAATGCTAAATATAATAAACCAAGAGCTGCTGCCAGGCGATTTCTTACATCATGACGAAATTGGCTGGTTAAAACCAAAATATCTCGAGCCTCTTCTAATACCGTTTTCTTTTCTTCTCCACCGTTATCAAGACAATCATCTCTGAAAGGATTAAATAGGATATGACGAGTTTGTTTTAACACTCCGAGGGCCATCCTGGGAGCTTCTTTAGCTGTTTTTAGAGTTGAGGCTTTAACCGAATCAAACCAACAAATCGGTATTTCAATGATTTTATAGCCGGCTAATCGGGATAAAAGCAAAAGTTCAGTATCAAAAGAAAATGTTTTATCTTTAGCGTAAGGTAAAATTCTCTCTAATACTTCTTCTTGAAAAAGTTTAGCGGATCTTTGAGTATCTTTAATATGACGCAAAGGAAATAAAATCACTCGCAGATACCAGTTGTATATTTTGCTTGATACTTCTCCCCAGAAAGGTACTTCTTTGGCATGCGCCCCTTTGGTCCAACGTGAACCGATAGCTACTGCAGTTTTACCTGCTAAAGCTTTCAAAAATCTAGCAAAACCTATTACATCGAAAGAATCATCGGCATCAGTATAACCATAAACTCTTTTGACAGTATGTCTTTCTCTTAAGGCTCTTTTTAATCCTAAGATGACCGCAAAACCTTTTCTACTCTTAATTATCTCTTTTCTCTTAGGAGTGATAACTGTTACTCGACTAACTTGGGAAGGATCAAGATTTTGGCCTTTATCTCTATACTCTCTCTGTATTGCTTCCCATATTTCTTTAACTAACTCTCTAGAACCATCGGTGCTTCCATCATCGACAAAAATCATCTTCCATCTAAAGAAAGGAACTTCTTCACCCTCGATATTTCGTAGCCCAACTCTATACATGGTCTGAAATTGTTCTACTTTTTTTCTTAACGCATCTTCTCCAAGAGGGTTATCGATACTCTTAGGAAGTAATCTTCGCCTTTCGTTACATACAGGAACTACTATTACTAATTCTACCGGCTCATCTAACTGTCCAAGATATTTTAAAGACTCTAAGAGCTCTTTAGCTTCTTCTGTGCTACGTACTCTTGATAAATAAGCCTCACTTACACATCTTACAGCTAGCTCTTCGTTAGCAGTATCTGCTCTTCCTAAAGCTGCTCCGGCTTCATGAATAAGGGTAAGTAAAAGTTCGTAGTTCGTAGTTCGGAGTTCGGAGTTAAGAAGAAGGGAATTGTCTAAATAGAGAGTGTTATTACGGAAGGTGCCATATATATAGGTAAAGGGGCCAGCTCTAACCTCAATACTATCCCTTATTTCTTCTAATTTTCTAGCTACTTGGCTGTCGCTATTTTCCACTAAAGCTATAGCTTGGTTTATCGCTCTGGTTACATAGGTTCTATCTTTTAGGATTTCGGCTTTGTTTAAGTCTTCTTTTATTTGGCTTTCAGTAGGATTTTGGCCGGGTCTAACACGGTGGGGGTCTAAAGGATAGGCTTTAGACTTCTCACATTCTAACTGCCCAAAAAGAGCTATGAGTTCTGGAGACTGAAGAGACACTATGCTACTTCTTACTTCTTCAAAAAAGGCTAAAGCCCCTTCTCTGCCAAAAGCTAAAAATGCTCCTTTAACTACAGAGTAAGGTTCTATCTCGCCTTCATAAAGCATGTTTTCTACTATCTCAAAAGCATTAATCGGCTGATCACTACTATATAAACCATCGAGATCGATTATCGTTCCCACCACCTTACCATCAAATACTCTCACTACAGCATTATCTTTATTGGGATCTAAGATAAACATCCGATATCCTAATATTTTCCACATTGTAAGGTAAGAAGAAACCTTTATAGACTCACTATCTTCAACCGTAAAAGGTGCTTTCTCTACAAGATCTTCAGTAAATATTATCCTATTTAAACTACCTCTCTTAAGTATAACTGGCTCTCCGGAAACAGTATGCAGCCAGGGAATGCTATGATGCAATTTTTCACCAATACTATGCATAAACCATATGAAGGACTCATCATAAACCTGGGCGCTCATTGTTCTTTTTATATTCTCTTTAACTATCTTGATTAAAAAACTTCTCTCTTTAGATTCTCCTTTAACTTGAAATAAAACTTGATAAAGACGCTTATGTGTCCTTTGAGCAAAAGGAGTTAAATCAATTATCCGAATATCACTAGCAGAGGAAATGCCGGAATACCTGCAAGCTTCTTTCTTTAATCCTTCAATACCAAAAGCAATCTTGATAAGCTCTAAATCTTCGGCTATAACTTCATCTCGCTCTAAAAATTCATGGGCTATAGAGCCGATATTAATATTATCAAAAAACGTTTCCCTTTCTTCTTCTCCACCATTATCAAGAGGTTCTTCGGATAAACTTTCATCTTGATAATAAGGATCTCTTCTTTCTAGCCAGATCTCAAGCCGTTCTTCTGCTAAATTAGGATTACTTAAGAAAAATAATATTGCTGAATCATCGGAACGTATACTTCCTAACTCAATATCAATTGCCGGATCATCGCTAATTTTAATTCTTTTTGTATCTTCTTGACCTAAAACTAATACCTGATCACGTAAGTCCTTATCTGCAAGTACTAAATAAACTAATCCGTTATTAATAACGTATATTAAGAGTTCAAAGAGGCGTTCGACTTTACGGTTATTAGGTTCACCAGAAATTCTATAAATACGTACTGGTTCTTCAATTTTTATCCTTAAGAAAAGGCGAGAACTTTCCTGGCCCCCATTGTCAAGGCACTCCTCATTTCGTCTGACATCACCAAACAAATCTCCTTGAGCCGAATCAGCACTCTCTTTCGGTTCAGGTAAAACAGCTACTGATTCAGTTTTTGGCTCTTTTATGCCAAGCCTCCAAATACAGAAATCAGGCATTTTTAATCTATATAATGAGGCTGCTGTTTCTTCGGCTACGCTCCAACCTAAATAAGTGTCTCTGGTAGGCCTGCCGTTTTTATAAAAAACCGCTCTTTCTGAATGCGCGCAAACTCCTTCTGGTAAATATTCTTTAAAATAAACTCCGCCCTTAAATCCGAAAAATACAATCCTGCCGCCATCTTTTTTAACAACTCTTAAGACCTCTTTAGCTAAAGAAGATTGCCAAGAATTAGGATAATCATCTTCATCCATTACCCCTTCTAACAAAGTAACTATATCGAATCTATTACTATCGCTATCTCCATAAGGAATACCTCTGTTGGGTATTTCTCTATCATCCTCTTGGGCCCGGCAATCTCTCAAATTAAAACGTAGGTTTAAAGGGGCATTATTACCAAGTTGTATTAAGCTAACAATTGCAGTCAATAAATTGAAAGGGTTAGCTTCTATGCCTGTAAATTGGGCTTCGGGATACTTTCTAGCTAAATCAATAAGCATTGCCCCTTCGCCACAGCCCGCATCTAGCATCCTATTACCGGCTTTTATGGCTATATTATTAACGATAGATTTGACTTTATCTTCTCTTTTATGACGGCTGGACCATCTATAACCGAGATATAATCCTTCCACTTCATAATTAATTGTCGCCTCTTTTATTTCAGCATCGAGCTTCTGAAATAAAACTTCTTCTATCCGGTATAAATTGGTCAAAATCATATATTGCCAGATGAAAACTTTATCATAAGTTGAAAAACTATCTTCAAAACAAAACTCTTGTTGAACCGCTAAAGAAACTACAACAGAACTTAAAAATGGCTCTTCGCTATCTTCAAATCTGCGGTATAGCTCTTTTACACTTAAAAGCTCACTCTCAGTATAAACACCATACTGTATCAATTTTCTTTCGAATAAAGGCAAAACTACGGCCTTTAAACACTCTTTTGCTAACTCTTCGTTAACAGTATCTGCTCTCCCCAAAGCAGCTCCGGCTTCGTGGATAAGGGTAATTAAAAGTTCTATATAACTGGATGGATGAAGTAGGTAGGAATCTAAATAAAGGGTATTATTGCGGAAAGCTCCATATATATAGGTAAAGGGGCCGGCTCTAACCTCAATACTATCCCTTATTGCTTCTAATTTTCTAGCTACTTGGCTGTCGCTACTTTCTACTAAAGCTATAGCTTGGTTTATGGCTCTAGTTACATAGGTTCTATCTTTTAGGATTTCAGCTTTGTTTAAGTCTTCTTTTATTTGACTTTCAGTAGGATTTTGTCCGGGTTTGGCACGGTGGGGGTCGGGTAAATGAAGTTCATTACTAACCCGAGGAGAAAAATAGGCTAAAATATCATTGCTATCGACCTGGCGTAAAAATCTTTTAAATTCTTCAGGTTGAGCTGATACACGTAAGGCACCACTAAAAAGGCCATAAATGATATCATCTATTTTATCAGCAGAAAAACCGGAAAGCGTACCAAGAGGAATGTCCTCCACCGGCCTTTGAAAATACTCTCTTATGATAGAATCGGTTTCGGCTTCCGCAGTTAAACCATATTGATATATAAATCTTATAGTACGTAAAATAGTAGTTAAGGTAATTTCTTCGGGATTACAAAAGCCTAACAACCGGGCAGTAGCCGATGCCATATCAGTTAATCCCTGGCCATTCCAAAAATCATAGACCTGTCCTTTAGCTATAGAAAGATAAGCGTGTGAAATAGACAAATCCACAAAATATTGAAGATAGCCATCTACAAATCTTAACGGCAACCCTCCTTCTGAAACGTAAGAATTCATGCTGACCGCGGTTTCTTTAAAATGCGCTGTTCCTCTCGGAGAACTTAGCTCCTGCGGTGAATTTCCTAATTCCTGAGCCACAATTTCTAATATTCTTTTAGCTCTATCGTGCAAGATTCTTTTTCTTACTTTTTTAGGTAACTCTGCTTCTCCTAAAGAAAGATGGGGTATAGCCATAAGATCAAAATCGCTGATGAACCGGCCTCGATTTAATATCTCTTCGCGTATTGAGCCTCCGTAAATTAGAATATCCCCAACATCTTCTAGAGCCTTATCGTAAACTGCTTGAAGAAATCTAAATAACCTTTCTAACCTTCCCTGCGGAATAAAAATACTCTTGGCTAAGATTCCTTCTTCTTTTTTCTCGAAAAATAATAAACGGCCATTAATGCTATCAGTATTTTCTTCTCCGCCGTTATCTAAAGGCTCCTCATCTTCAGGATTGATAAACTCTATAAATGTCAAATCTCCTAATCGGACTATCTTAATATGCTTTCCGGGTTCATCTTCCAATAGCCGGCTAATAAGAGTCCACTCATCTCTTACTATATTATCTTGTCTAACACTATGGTTTTCTTCAGCTGTTTTATCTCTCTTATTTATTTTTTTCAATTCTCTATTTTCTAAAAAGTGTTGAATCGCTTCTACTATGATTCCGATAACTACACCAAAAGCAAAAACAATTACTATAGCTAAAATAACTTTGATAGCAAACGGCATAGCAAAAATAACTGGCATAGCAATTATTGACGTAGTAGCTCCCATAAACTGCTGGTGTTTAAAAGCAGGGGCAGGTAAGGAGGCTCCACCAGCCACGGAAGAGGTACCTCCTCTATTACTAACCTGCCCCGAATTTTCTTCTTCTCCACCATTATCTAAAGGTTCTTCACCATTTACTTGGTTCTTATCTACTTCGCACTTTCGTTCTGCTAGAAATTGCAATGCACCAAAATACCTGCTCTCTCGAAAAGAAGTATCACTTTGTAAAACTCTATCTACTATCGTAACTACATGTCTTAAGAAAGAATTATCACAAGGTCCTGAAATAATTAAATCCAACACTTCATTATGTTTTATGCCTAAACTAGCTAGCGTATATTCGCTTTCAAGATATACAACTGAACCATTTCTTCTTATACCGATTCTAATATCAAATTGCCCCTCTACGTAAGAAGCAAAAGTAATAACGCTTCTTGAGAATAGATCATCAAAGCCATTTGGATTATTAACGGTAATACTGATTTCGGCCTTAGAATTATGGTTACTTCTTTCTTCTCCGCCGTTATCTAAACAGTCTTGATCTTCTGATTCAACTTTAACTACCTCTAAATCTATATAAGCAGCGCAGATATAACCGTCTGCGGCACCATAGCCGATTATGCCTTTAACTCTTGGACCATCTATTTCAGTGGGAATAAAGCCAGTTACAAATACGGCATCCAATTCGCCGCCTAATCCACCTATTTCCCATTTAGTATCAGGCCAGACAATCCCATCAGTTTTATCTAAAATTTCCCAAGGCCTTTCAGAATCAGCTAAAACAGCCTTAGCGTAATAGACTCTTTTTTGTTTTTCTACCTCAAAAGCGCTATGAATAGCACCAATATAAAATACTTTTCCGTCGAAATTCACAGTAACTATATTAGACCCATAGCCAACCCACTCTTCTTGTTTATCTTTACCTTCAGGTACAATTACATTATTTCGGTAGCGGCGCCAAGGACCTTCAATGCTTTCAGAATATATCATTCCGATATTAGGATAAGGCCGATCATAAGCAAGCCAATATCTGGTATGATGATTTCTAGGAAAGAATATTCTAAATGGACATAAGACAAAGTCTTTATTCCAAGGCACATCTATATACATGGGCCTACCTATCCAGTCAAACTTCCTGCCTTTTATGGCACTAGCAAAATCAGGTACAAAAGATACTCTTCCCCCAGGAATCACCTCTCCTTGAGTATTAAGATGACAGGCAGTATGAGCAACGTAAAGCGCATTATCTAATATAAATCCCCGAGGGTCTTCCCACCAGTAGGTAGAATTGCTCGGCATAATTGGCTGATCCCAGCGCTCAACTAAATGTAATTGTAAATTATCCTTATCAAAGATAAATCTGGCATAACCTAAGCTGCCATTTTTGCGCCTCATATAAACACTATCGGCACGGTAAATGCAATGGATATCTCCTTCTATACCTGGTATGGCATTAGCAAACATAGCTGGATTATATACCCCGCTTCTCTCCCAATTAAACCGGTTTCCTTCTCGTGATGCTAAAAGAGGGCTGTCGATATTTAACTTTTTAACTTCATGAACAACTATTTTATATTTACTATTAGAAGTTACTTTATTACCTCCGTTATCAAGAGGCTCTTCTTCAGGAACTTCTTCTATGGTTGCCATTGTTCCTTGACCAACTATACTTGTGAGACGAAAATTACGTAAAGGATTATTTGCTTTTCTATTTAAATAAGGTAAACCTAGCCCCCTGCTACCAGATGTTGAAAATCCAATAGTTAAGGCCTTTTCAATGTCAACGATACCTGGGCCTCTATCTATGCATACCAAGCCAAGCCCGATATTTCTATTTTCAGAATCTCTAAGATAATATATTATGAAGTATCCGTACTCAGCATATTTCCAAACATTAGTAATGAGTTCACGGGCTACAAATTCACCTGAGCTAGATACTTCATAAGTATCTCTGTAAGTTAAGATTCCAAATTCTTCTTCAAAATCATTAACTCGAGAAGAAACGCGGTCTAAATAAAGAGCACCGTCACGAGTTAGGGGAGTTTCGATAGTAGCGTCCGGGGCAACCTTTACTGATCTATCCACGTATTCAACCGGAGAATTACAAAGACTCCAATATTCAATAATCAAACCTGATTCTTTTAATCCGTCTAATATTGCAGAAGATTTTTCTTGGTTACCAACCCTTAGTTCTAACCAAGCTTCTTCTATTTTTCTATTTAATACCGGCTCTGAATTTATTTCTTCTCCGCCGTTATCAAGAGGTTCTTGGTCACTATCAAAAAGTAATCCTAAATCGCTAAGAAGGCTAACTACAAGAGGAATTTCTTCACTTCTGGCTTCAGATATTTCTCTAAGGTAGCTTTGGATTTCCCTTTTTAATTTACCTGACCGTTCAGCTAATTCTTTAATTATTGTCTTTGTTTCTCTGAAGAAGGTTTCTTCGTCTCTAATCTTAAACAGCCTAACTTTATCGTGTTCGGCTTTGATTAGAACATCTATTAAGGCTTTGGCAAATCCGGGTAATTTTTGGCCTTCTTCAAGCAAAGGATAAAAACTTCTTGAAAAATAGTCATTGCCTTTTTGTCCAGATTCAGCCAATATTTCTATAATGGCTTCCAATGCCGGTTGGAAGATTTCAGGATCATTACTAGCAAAAACTTCCTGAACCATTAGGTTTCTTGCCTCTTCGTTTCTGATAGTTGAACCTATATTGGCATCGAGAGGATGAATATTAAGCAAAATAAAATAAGTCAGCAGAGATTTCCTTTTTTTAACTAGGTGCCTTACTAAAGGAAATTTATAAACTTCAAGGCCTTTTAAGAAAAGGTCGTGTATTTTTTCTTTTTCGAAGGGAGTTCCATTTTCTACTTGTTGGAGTAAATCTAGAGTGTGTTTTGTAAAATAAACTAAAATTCCTTTTTGAATAAACATTTCCAGCTCAGATTCTGCCAGTCCACTACTCTGAAATTGGCTTAATAAATCAGAAAGTACACTCTCATCTACTAAACCTAAATATTTATCTTTTATTTGTCCTTCACTCACACCGTTGTCTAAAGGTTCTTCATCTTCTGATAAAGAAGCAAAAAAATTATCTATCTCATCAGCTGTCTTTTTACCAAAACTAGGCTGAGAAATAATGAGGCTTCTTACATCAGAAGGAATACTACCTTGTGCTAATCTTAAATCTACTAACCAATGTAATGCCCTTTTTGTTCTAGTGCTTAAAGGAGAACTATTAACTCGTTTATGGCTAATAGTAGTTATAGTTATCGGCTGCCTAGACGGATATTGACTCTTAAGGTAATTATTTATTTTATTTAATGCTTCCTCTTCTAGCTGTCTTATTCTTTCTCTTGTCATGTTAAAATTATCTCTTCTACCCACCTCTTCTAAAGTATAAGGTTCACCATATCTTATGCCACTTCTCATCTCAAGTATCTCTTGCTCTCGATCAGTTAATTGAGCAAAGTTTACCAATTCTAAATAGTGCTCAGGAAGACTTTCCTGCAGTAATCTTAAATTTGCTAAGTCTATTCTTATTTGAATTCTTTTGCCTTCCATAGCCTCAGATATTTTAAAAGGTATACTTGATGCCATGAAATTATCAGCGTCTTCTATAGGTGTCCTAGACCTAAAAAAGGTAGATCCCATCTCTAGAGCTCCCCTGCCAACTCCTCGCTTTCGACAATGCTCTACTATAGCATTGTAATTAGCTAAGATTCTGCCTGCTTCTTGAAGATACTTATCATTATCAAAAACTTCTTGAGCAATAAGAGCAGCTATTCTGGTTGCGTCTTGGGCTTCAAGGTATCTATAAACTTCTTCAAATCTTTCAATATAAATATCAGCGCTATGAGTATCTCCTCTACGATTAATAACTCTGGCTGCTATTAATTCTACAGAAATTCTACTAACCCAGAGTCTATCTCTTTCTCTTTTTGCTCGTTGTTGCAAATGTTTAAGAACGGCCTCGTAATTTTTTAATAACTCGTTAGCTTTACCTATATAATCAGTAGCCGGATAAGACATCGAGGCAATAAAACGAGCCATAAGATTGTAACCGCGACTAATAGCATGAGTTCTTACTAATTCGTACCTATCAAAATAAGTATCGGCTAAATCTAAATAATGGGTTTGAGTAACTGAGGCGGCTAAGGCTATGCTATCGCAAATAGCTAACCTTCTTAAATAAACTTCTCTTTCTTCACTAGTTCTTTCTTTTCTTAAATGCACTCTTATCTCTTCATAGCGTGATATTGCTCTATCTGCTTCCTTTATAGGGTTAGGTGATTTAAAAACTCTCAAAGTAATAGTCCGAGCGCAATCTTCGAAACCTTTATCGCAAAGATGTCTTTCTACTTTCCTAAAATCTTTTAATTTATCCTGGGCGCTTACGAGAGGACGCGGCGCCACAAAAACTACTTGAGCGATTGATCTAGCGATATCTCCCTGACCTTCAACAGTAAGAACCTTAACTACTCTTTGATAATTTCTGTAATACCTTCTAGCTAATACTAAGGGATTTTTAGTATTCAAAACATGGGAAGAAATTGTTCTAGCAATTTCTGTATCTCCCTCTTTGCAAATTACTCTATATGCACGTTTATAATTTCTCCAGCACTTATCGGCAACTGCTGTAGGATTAGGAGAAGAAAAAGCAGCAGCCGCAAGAAGGCCAATTATCTCTTGTCTCATCTCCCAATCTTTTTTAGTCTCTTTTTTCTTCTTTTGTTTTAAATAGATAAATAAATCACTATAAGCTTTAAGAAATTTACCTGCCTTTTCTTTAGAATCTTTAGCATTAAAAGTTCTTCCGGCTATAGTCTTGGCTATTTCCGGTCGGCCTTCTCCTTCGACATATTCGACTATCTCATTGTAAGTAGCTAAAAAACCATCTGCGGTTTCAATAGGGTCCGAAGCACAAAATGCCTTAGCGGCAAAACTCTTAGCATTTTTGATATCTTGTCCTTTTGACCTTAAATGTTTTAAGACTCTTTGATAACTACTCTGGTAAGTTTCTGCAGCTTCGGTAGGATGATCAGTCTCAAAGGCTCGGCAAAGAATTAATCTTGGATATTTTCTTTTCAAAGCCCTTAAATCTTGGCTAGAAATTCTAAGAACCGTTTGATAAACTTGCCTGCCGGTTAAGCGAAGATTGCGAATTGAAATTTGAGCTTCTGATAAAATAGCTTTAGCTAATTCTTCTAATACCTCTTCATCTATCGTGAGATATTTTTCTGGCGGATAGGTCTTTACGATATGTCGAGAGGTTCTTTCGCTAACTTTATTAAAAGTATCTCTGGAAACTCCTCTAGCAAGACTACCCTCTGTAAGATAAACTCTTTTAAATATATCTAATATACGATTTTGTTCTTCAACCATAGCTTTAGAAAGACGTCCTGCCAGAAGTGGCAATTGCCGTAAGGTTTCTAACAAAGTGGCAGCACAAGCTTCTCTAGACTCTCCTGAAAGTCCCGGGACCGCTTTTTCTACACTTCCGCCATTATCTAAAGGCTCTTCTTTACCAAAGAATCGTTGTTTTAAGCTTTTTAAGAAACCGGGGGTTTCTTTATGCTTGTCTACTCTTACTTTAGATAAGTGAGTTTGGGTTTGAGCAAATAATTGTCTTCTTTCTTGGTTGGTTAACTGCTCATGATAGGACCTAAATAAATGACTAATTTTGCTTGCTAATGGTTCTTTTACTGATACATATTCCTGGCATTTAGCTCTGTCACCAGAAACTTGTCCGGCTACTATCAGCATAGCTACCATCTCTAACTTTTCGGCAAACTCTTCATAACTTGACAAATCATGTAACATTAAAATTAAATCAATTTTACTTATCTTACGCTTAGCTACATGGTGCAAATGTTCGGCCTTAAAGGTATCTATCGTCGGCCTTAAATTAGTAGGGTCATAATGCCAAGTTGCCCACCACAACCTTCGCATTGGTTTAGAGTTTACTAAAGCCGCAAAACAAATATCTAAATTCTGCTTAAAATTTGGCCCTGGTAGAGGCGTAGCAGTTCTTCTAGCCACCGGAGGGGTAACTCTTTCTGGTTTACCATGCTGCTGGTTACTTAAATCTTCTGCACCACCGTTATCAAGAAAATCATCTGTCTGTATAAATATTGTCTCTTGTTCTAGAAAGTCCCTAAACTTCTCTAGGCTTACTTCGTACTCGCCTTCGTCATCTTCACTAGCATAAGCACTGGATAGATATCTGGCAGCATTGTTTAAGTTTAAGATTAAAGGTGGATATCCAAATTTAATTAGTAGGTAGTTTAATATTAATAATGCCACTCGATGGTTAGCTTCGGTAAACGGCTGCAAATTAACAAAATCCACAAAAAATTGGGCAGCAAAACCAAGAGGATTAATTGCAGCACGGTTTGCAGCTTTTTGAGAGAATAAGTAACTAATTAGCCTCCTGACTCTGCTATCATCAGGATAAAATTGGCCGGGATAATTAACTAGAGGGTCTCTTTCCGCTATAATGGCATGAAGTCTTTTTATATTACTTTCTAATGATTCGGCGTCTTGAGGAATATTCAAAAAGGAGTTAAGAAATTCTGTGGCTTGAACAAAACTTGTTATTAAATCTTCGGTGATATCGCCTTCCTGCCAGATATAATTTTCTTCACTAATATCTATAGGAAGTCCAGATAATGCTATTTCTAAATTATCTTTAATCTCTCTCAACCCGGCGATAACTGAATTTATATCTACTTCCTTTGCTCTTTCTTTTACAGCTTGTGCAGTGTTATCAACACCTCCGTTATCTAAACACTCTTCTTCATTATTATATATAGGTAAGCTAGTGAGCAAATGCACGGCTTGAGCAGCATAAGTTACATAAATAATGCTGTTTCTGTCCAAATAATCAAAAATTACTGGCCAAGCGTCTCTACCTGCAGGAATGGCTAAAATTACCGGTTTAGATGATTCTCGGATTAACTTAGCTACTTCGTAAATAAAACTACCTTCTTTAACTTTACTTTCCTGTACAGTATGGCCTATCCCGGGTGAATGCAAGGAGACAGAAATAATTAAAGCATCGACTTCTTTGCAATTTAATATTGCTCTCGCTGAAGCAATAAAAACGTTATCTGTCCCCGCACCAGTAATATCCAAAGGATTTCTAATCGTCCCTATATCCGGGACAATTAATCTAAGCTCTTCTTGTAAGGAACTATTGAAATCCCTTAGCAGCGTAGCTCCTTTGGCTTCACCAACAGTGACTGCTTCAATGCCGGTATTAGTGATCATACCAATATTGTTTATTCGTCTATTAAGATGTATACTGGAAGATAGTTTTTTATAATCAAACGGTTCATTGGTACGTCTCCTAGAAATACGTGCACCGGCTTTCTCTAATAGATACACGGCAATTTGACGCTGAGGCAATAAAGAGGCAGTATGAGAAACTGCGGATTTTTCGCTAATGCTAGTTTTCTCTGTCAAATATATGTTTACCTTCTTGCCTTCTCTTTTTGCCCGGGTAACTAAATCACACAGTAATTTTCCTTCGCCAGCTTTTAACCCTTCAAGATAAATATCAATGTTGTCTATTTCTGGCCGAAAATCTAAAGTTGCTTTTAGTAACGGTACTACACCTAAATCTTTCCCATTACCTATACTTATAATCAGCCCCCAATTTTTATTTGGATTCAACTCTACTTGGGTACCGATATAACCACCGCTTTGAGTAATAAGACAGCAATTCTCTTTGCCGCCGGAAGGAATATCAAGTTTAGTTTCATCTATAAATAAAGCTGAATAGCCCTGGCTTCCTGTCCAAATACCTAACGTATTAGGCCCTAAGATATTTAATGTCACTCCATTATCTTTTGCTTTCTGGATAGCCAAGTCTAAACTAGAATCGAAATCTTCGCCGGTTTCAGATTCGGCAAATCCTCCGGCAATAATAATCGCTGAGACGTCCTTTTTATCTTCTTGTTTTTTTCTATCAATTATTCTCTCGATAATTAACGCTACTTTTCTGCGTTCAGTACAAATAACCACAAGGTCAGTATGACTTGGCAGTACCGCTTCGCTTGAAACCCGTTCTACGGTAATACCGACTTTATTTCTAAGCATCTGTCTTTCTACTTTTTTAGCAGTTGTACCCCCTCCAAAAACTACTACTTTTTTAGGTTTTAATAACGTGGCTAGATTTCTTTCTTGCGTTTTATCTTGAGAAGATACTGATGTATCTGCTAAAGAAAACTTTAAAACTCCGTCTAAAGCTAAAACTTTATTATTATTTCTATTTACTACTACAGGATTTATATCTAATTCACGAATAATATATTTATTAGAAAGACTGGTTAGTCTTTGTGCTATTCCTAAAGTCTCAGCTAACTTAGCGTATTTCTCACGACTAGTTATTTTACCGATTTTAGTCTGAAGTATCATATGGCGTATCTGTCTACCAAACCATAATAATCCCCATCTATCTTCTGGTATTACCCGATATGCAGTATCTCTAACCTGTTCTACGGCTGTTCCGCCGCTACCAAATACTAAGACATAGCGACTAAACTGTTCATCAAAATTAGCGCCGATTAAAAACTCTTCTCTTTCTTTAAAAGCTATTTTTTCACAAACTAAAATGCCTTTACTTCCTAAAGCCGAATCGCTAAATGTTTTTTTCAAATCCTGATATCCATGTGTTAAGGTAGCTATATCCTTTGCTACCATTCGTACCCCCACCCCCGCTTGATGTTTACTCTTATGCGTTACCCCAGCAGCAACTATCTTCATCACTACTTCTTCTGAGTTTAAATTTAATGCCGTAAGAAGTTTTCGTTCAATATCATTTACTGATTCTTCATTGCTGCCAAAAGGAATGAATATACAATCAGGGTGTGCTATACCTAAACAATCAAAAACTTGGTAAGTTTCGTGTTCATATAAGAAGTTACGCCCTTCTCTTACAGCTAAATCAAAAATAGATTCTATGTTAGATTTTTGTGTGGCACTTTCCCTACCTCCGTTATCTAAAGGTTCTTCTTGCTCTGTTTTTTGTCCGATTGCTCCGGTTACTATCAACTCGTATCTTTTTAGTACTTCTTTAAAAAGTTCATCAGCGTAACGAAGAACTTCGGGCTGTTCTTTTTGATGACACTTTACATCTGGCCTAGGAGTACCTCCTTGATCAGAAAGGCTGAATATTCTCTCTTCAATTAAATCTACTGCTTGGGCTAAAGTATTTACTCTGATACCGTATTGATCGCTAAACTCAATATTAAGAAAATGCCTTATCTGGGCCATGTTACTTAAATCTGCTGCTGCCACGGCATTAATAACAAGGCTGACTCCGGTTTCAAATCTCTTAGAATTCTGTATTAAAGTGGTCTCGCGCGTTTTAGCTGTAGAAGATTCTCTAAATTCTCGTTCTAAATTCTCTAGTTCAACTTGTTCTTCTTTAGAAAAAATTACGCTAGAATTTCTTGATTTTTCTCTTAAAACATTTAAACGGCGCATTTTACTGCCACTCTGCTGCCATTGAGAGCCGCTTTGCTCTATGGTATGCTCTTCATCTCTTAGCCCTCTATATTCACAGAATACACTATCAGCATCATACGCTGTTAATTGTGACTGAACTCTACTCTCATCCTGAAGCAAACTTTGACTTTGATTATCACATTGGGCTAAAGCTCCTTGGATTTGTTTAATTCTTGCCTCTAAAGCGGATCTTACTTCGGGGACTTTTTCTAATTGTTGGGTTAAACTCTGGACTTGATTATTGTATCCGGAAATAGCAGCTGTTTCTTTTTTACCTTGTTCATTTAAACCAGCCGCTTGAGCTAAAATACTTTCTAATTCTTTCTTTAAGCGGCTTAATTCTAAATTAGCAGCTTCTATCTGCTGAAATGCTTCTTGAGATTCTTGTTGTTTCTGTGCAAGTTGGTGAGCAAGTATATTTATATTTTCTTGCAGCCTGGCAGCTCTTACTTCCAAAGCGGCTTTATCTGGAGGATTCTGGCTTAATCTTTTATTTACCTCGGCTAAATTCCCCTGACAGTGAGTGATTCTCTCTGAAAGAGCAACTAACTCTTGCGGAAGTTGTCTATTTAAATCTACTAACCTTTGTTGACATTCTTGGATATTTCTATTTATTCTATCCCGCTGGGTTGATAATTCTTGCAGCTGGGTAGTTAGATTTCTTATTTTTTCTTCGCTTTCACTTATATTCTGCCTGCAATGTTGAATTTTCCTATTTGTTTCTTGTTCTCTCTGCGGCAATGAATCTATCTGGCTTTGGGCTTGCGCTATAGCTTGATTAAGCTTTTGAACTTGTTCGGCTAATTTATTTTTTTGTTCTTCTAACTGCTTTAGCCTTTCAACTATAGTTTGATATTCTCTATATCTTTGTGCTATATCAGCATTTTGCAGTTTAACTAATCTAACCCGTAACATGCCGTATTCTATAAATCTTTTCCAAATAAGTTCGGTAATACGACCGCAAACTGAACCGCTGATTAAACTTATCACTTCTAAAATTTCTCTCTGAGAACCAGAAGAAGTCTCTGCTAACCTATGGGCTCTAAAATATTTATGATAACGGCTAAGATCTGCTAGTTCGCTGACTCGGCATAAAACCAGCACTCCGTTAAAACCAGAAGCAATTAATAAATTATTGATAGCTTTTAATAAAAGGTCTCTATTACCGGTAGATAATATTTCTAAAGTTATTCTAGGAATAGCTGTTTCGGTATCAAAAATACATTTAAAATTAAACAACAATTTGCTTCTAGGATCACTACCAAAACTAACGCCTTCGTTTAATACTGACTCGATATGGATATAACGTCCGACTAAAACTTCTACCGTAGTCTTATTTCTCTCGGAGTCATTAACAACTTGGGTTATAACTAATTCCTGCTGAATACTTTCTTGGATAGCTTTATCGTCCTGCAAGGTAGCGCGATATTGTTTTTTTCTATCACTAAAGTGCTGGGCTAAAGCTTTGGGGGCTTTACGTTCTGTACACTGTATAACTCCAAGCTCTTGGCCTCTGTTATCCCTCACTAAATCTCCATGTATAGCTTGGCCTATCCAATCAAACGGGTTTTTAGCTAACATTGCTTTTTGGGCTTTACCAAAATCTTTAGGGGTTACTGCGGCAGTACTTACAGAAGCTATTACACTATCACTAAGATGCCCGGCAATAACTATTTGGTGGGCTAAGCTTTCGGCTTCTTCGATATTCTCTTTATTATTTGAAAGGTGATTGAATTCATGTTCTACTACTCTTGTTAAAACCTCTTGCTCTACTAAAGCATAAGGCAAATATATGACAGGCTTTTGATCCTTTTGGCGGGATTGATAAACGGTAGCTACTAAAAACCGGCTGTCATCTTCATACCAAAGACAATATGGCGGTGACCGAGCTTCAAGGCTTTTGTCAGGAAGAACAACATAAATATTAGCTTGAGCTAAATTTACTCTCCTAGCCAGACTTTGTGATATTTGACTACTAATATTTGCCGGTAAAGCTTGGATGCGGTTTTCCTGGCTGGCTTTCTTTAAGGTGTCCAGAGTTTTCTGGGCTGCTTGCGGATCCATTTTACCCTCAGGAGTATAAATGCCAAAACCACAAGCTGCTAAATTAAAGTCGAATAATTCTTTGCTTAAAACATCATAAATCACTTTATAAAGTTCGCTGTAGCTAAGGTCTTCCCGCCAGGGATCAGGTAATACCTCTCCAAATCTACTCCATAATTGAGGGGTTAACTCGGTAAAGGAAATAATATCTTGGCTGGGTATACCAAGGATAGCTACTATACGATTTCTGACATCGAAATCAGCCGCTATAACTAAATCTGCCTCTTGTGCCATCTTAAGATTCATCTGGGTAGGAGAAAAATTATCAAGAAGGCTAGAATCAATACCACTATCAAGGCATACTCCGATTAAAGACGCCGAAGGATATGTTTCCGGATAGGTTAATGTTCCGGCTGAAGCTATCTGGACGTTATTAAGCCCTAGTTTCTTAACAAGAGACTTGGCTATAACTTCCATCAGTAAGCTACGATTTAAATTTAGAACGCAAACGAAAAGGATATTAACTTGACGGCCTTGAAGTATTTTTTCTTTTACAGCACTTATCTTAGCACGGGTAGCAGAAATTGCTGAAAAGGTAACAGGGGCAGGCGAGGAAGCTCCACCAGCCACGGAAGAGGCACTTCCTTCATTATTAACCTGCCCCAAAATATTTTCATCAGATTCAAAGGACGAAGAAGAACCACCATTATCAAGGCACTCTTCTTGCCAACTACTATTATAACTCTGGCTAATTCTAGTTAAAGCTCTTTTATTATCTTTTAATTTATTTTTACTACCTCCATTATCTAAACAATCTTCTCCGTTACTAAATAAACTGCTGTTGCGGGGTTCCTCAAGATAACCTATTCCCATAAGTCGGTATAAAGCATATTTAGCTACTACGTGAATTCGACGGGCCTCGGTAGGATCCATTAATATCTCGTGCAAAATTTGTATTGCTCGGTCTATGTGTTCTCTCGACGTTTCACTATGCCATTTAAGAACTAAACTTAAACAAGCTATGGCTTCTTTACGGATCAAATCATCAATACTCCTATTAGGTATTACTTTAAAAAGTATGCTAGCCAGTATGCTCTTCTGTTCTTCTGTCAGATAATAGTTCATCTTCATTAAAACAAATAAATTAAATCTTAACTCACAGATATCGAAATTATCTATTCGGCCATCTTCTCTTATCGGATTTTGACTATCTATTAATTGTTCGCTAACTCTTGCTAAATAAACCGGGACTTCTTTAGGCCGATATAAAATACCGAGCGGTGCCATCTCAATAGCTATTTCATAAAGAGAATGTCTGAAAGGTAGTCGTTGGGCAGTCCTTTGTTGGTCTATATTAGCAATGTCCATAAGCACTCGATTTTTTCTTCTTATCAAATTATCGGCATTCTCAAAGATTCTCTGAGCTACAGAACGTATGTGTTCAACCAAATCGTAAGAAAAATTGGCTTCAGTTTCAGCCCATATCTCTAAAAATGCGGTCATGCGATGTAAAGCAATTATGTCTATCTCATCAGTAACATGAGTATAGTAATAAGCTGGTTCTTGGTTTATGGCTAATATACCATCTACGTGATTATGCCTAACTTCCTCTTTAGAGGTATATATGCCACTTCCATTTAAAAGTTCACCGGGTAAATAGAGAATGCCAGCTTCTTTAAGTTTTGGCTGAAGCTCTATCTTGATGGCATTGTTGGCGCCTTCAGCTATTATCGGTGTTTTAATCCTGCTAATTTGGGAAATTTCACTTATAGTATTAGCTCCAGCAGCTAAGAAAGATATGGTAGCTTCTTGGTATAAAAGTTCATCGATAATATTAGCATCACCAAACACTACTTTCATACCTAAAGCTTCTAATGGTTTTTTTAGATCCTCTATGCGCTTTCTATCTTCTCCTTCGGAAGGTAAAGCTATCCAAATAGTGGCGCCACTTAAACTGGATGCTAAACTTGACATTTCTAATAATTTTTCTACTGTTAAAGCATCCGGCGAAACTTCAGCTATTTTTCTAGCTTCCATTAAAAACTCTGCCGATAAGCCTTCTTTTCGATAAATAGCAAAGTGCTTATTGGAAATCCCTCGTATCTGAATATTAAAATATTTAAAAAGCGTTAACAATAGTTTAGCGATTCCGCTACCTACATCGCCAAATCCTTGGATGATACAACTGATATGACTTATATTGATATGAAGGTTACTTAAAAATGTTAAAACTGTAGTGGGATAGGCATCTTTTTTATCTAAAACATGGCAAATCCACCTTAAAGCACTAATTGTTCCTTGCAACACACCTCTACTGGTAGCCATCCAACTAGTATGCGGAAAACCGCCTTCTTGCGAATAGTTACTAGTAGTGGCTTTTAGAACTTCTTTTTCATCTATAGGTTCAACTCCTAAACTTTCAGCTAGGCTGTTGATATCCTGAACAGTTTCTTTGGCAACTTTAACCATAATACTCATTCTTCTATCTACGGCGCGCATCATATCCGGACCGTCAATTACCGAAAACCCTAAAAGCCTGGCAGTGACTAAAGCTCGGGTATAATCTCTAAAAATCTCTTCTTCATCTTCTTGACCAGCCTCTTTAGCAATACTCTCTCCTAAACGAGTTATCCTGTCTCCGCCTTTGGCAATTAATAAACCACTATCATAGATATCTCTTGGGCCATAAACAACAGACATACCTATCCAATTATCTTTATCTTGAATAATAAAAACGGTCTTCTTACCGTGATAAGGTATTTCCCAAATAGCATTTTTTACCTCCATAGAATTACTCAATCGGCTGCCTTCACAAACTAATCCTTGTTTGCTTCGTTGGTTAAAAATAAGGCTTTCCTTATCGATTACACCCCTTCCGGTAAAAACCATAAGTAAAGGTTTGCGCTTCAAGGGACAATTCTGATAAATTTCACCCTTAAGCCCGATAGCTATAGGTAAACTTCGGTGTGCTCGGTAGCGATCAGAAGTGGTATCAATTTCTATAGCAGCTTCTATTTCTTCTCTGGTTAGTGCTAATCCTTCACCGGTCCTAAAAATATTCTCAATGGACTGAAGAAGATTTTCTCTCTCGCCTAAAGATGCCTCTACTGTACTACCACCATTATCTAAACACTCCTCTTCTACTGTTACTTCTGCAGTTGAAGATTTTTGTTTTTCTCTCTCCTTCTCTATTCTTTCTATCTGGGTTGCCCAGACTCTAATTAAACCCCTAGCTTGATTTTGAATATCACCTTGCAACATGCCCATTCTTAAAGCCTTGAAAGCTACTAAACCATACTCTTCAGGATTAAAATATAAAGCAGAAGCTTCTTCTAAATTGTGTACAAAAGATTCACGATCGGGTTTAATATCTCCGGAAGAAGAGCGTTCGCTACCATAAGTAACAATAAATCCGTTGCCTTTAATTATCTTTCCTTGAGCATCTCTTTCGAGAGGCTTTACCCTTTCAGTTATAACACCATCCGGTGAAGCAAAAGTAGGGGCAGCATTTTGCTGGGCGTTCCCAAAGCTGGTCGGACCGGCTTCTTTACCTTTCCAGGAAAGCATCCCTCCAAAATCAGTACCAGACTGTATTAACCAAGAAGTAAAGACGTTATGATTAGATATAAAGATAATGTGATGGCGCATACGCGGATCTTTAGCAATCAAATCTTTTATCCGTTGCTGCTGGATATTAGCAAAAGAGTCGAACTTTCTACCGCCGATAAATATTACCGCTCCGGATTTAACGACTCTTTCTCTAAAATTATCATCATAAAGAATATCTACTATCAAATCTCCACACTTATAATCGACAAATCTTCTTACGAAGGTAAAAAACGGCCTCTCCATAAGATTAGTGCCAATATCCGTTAATTCTTCTTCGCTTATACCGATATTGCCGAATGTCCCTTTGAATAATTCATCCAGAAATCTTCTTTTCTGTATTCGCTTAGCCTCTAAGAGTTTTTGGATAAATTCTTGTTTTATTTGTTGATCTTTCTCTATCATCATAAAGAAATCAAAATAATTAGCTACTCCTAATCTCCTCATATATTCTCTTATCAGCCTCTGGATGGGAAATCCCTGCCAGCGTTCGATATCTGAACCTTCACTATTACCAAATAAGTCATCTTCGACTACTTTATCGGTAAACTCCTTAAATATCTCTTCTCTTAATATCTTAGTATGCAGGCTAGAACAGCCAGTAATAAAGTCGCTGACTCTGGCAGTAATTTTAACTAAATCTACTATACCATCGTGAATAGCATCTCTGAACTCATTGGCTATCTTTAAACCATCGAACATATACCAGTGATAGTGCGGCATTCCGGCCGGAACGATAGTGTGATTATAATGGTGTACTATCAGATCAGCAAAAAGAGGATCATTTTTATACTCATCATTTATAACTGCCGGAATAGCCAGGGTAGTATTAACTTCGCTGGTTGAAAATAATAACTTCTTTCCTTCTATTGCTCCTTCGGCAACTCTTTCTTTGATAAAACGTAAAACTACTTTTCGATAGAGTAAAGACTGAACCGCACGAAAATCATTATCAGATTCTCCGCAGTAAGCTTCATGAAATACTTGCGGACAATAAATCCAATATTCATTTAACTCCGAGTAAGGATTCATATAAACTTCTACATCTACTTTGCCAATGCCATTCATGCCAAGTTCTATGTCTTTATATGTTTTGACTTTCGTCAAGGAAGCTCTAAGCAGCTCCACAATATTTTTACCGGCTTCTAATCCACGGCTGTTGATTGGGCCTTGGCCTTTTATTTTCGAAGCGTATAATACGCTAAAAACATTAAGTCTTTTTCTGGCTTCAATGCTGCCCCAATGCTCCTCAAACACTTTATACCAACCTCTTACTAAATCCGGTTTAAAACTTCCTAAACCTCCGGCCATAAGAAGCTTTGCTAATTCGCCGGTATTATAAATAGCATCTTCTCTGGAGCACCCTTCCATGCTCACTAAATAATTGCGAAATTCGACTAATAACTTTCTAGATAACTCATATTCCATTTGAAGTATAAAGATATCTCTTCCCCTTAGTGTTCTCACGGCTCTTTTTAAGGCTTCTGTTTTAAAGGCCTCTGGCCATCTTTTAGTTCCGAAATTAAATTGTGGTCCTTCTTCTCTATCTAAAGTTCTAATGGCAGCAGAAACTCCCCTTGTTAAAATAGGGTTATCTAAGATTGTCTCCATTACCGCTTGTTCTCCTTTAGACCTGCTTAATTGGTTTAAACCTTCTAATTGTTCCAGAAATTCACTGCGGTCTAAATCATCCGGGATGGTAAAAATATCTTGCATTACTGGGGTCTCTTCTGCGCCTACCCAAGCGTGAATGTTATTACGAATCTCCCAAAGGGTTATGTTGGTGGGTTCTAAACTGACATGATAAATTAAATCTTCACCACGATATTTAGGTGGTGCTCTCAAATAGATACTTTTTGATACCTGCTCACCAAGTATATTAACTGCTTCTCGAACTTTAATAGCCGGAGCATTTAAACCTTGAAAAGTTTTTATAGCTTGCGAAGGTAACATCGTAATTAAATTTTCAAGAGCATTAATTCTCTTTTGTCTTCTTAATTCTTGGCCAAGACAATTTCTTAAAGGAATAGTGCTTACTCTTCTTACATAATCTTCTCTAATTTCTCTTTGAGTTGCTAAAGAAGCATTTAGCTTCCAATTTCTCCAGAGTTCTCTAAACACGTTTGCGGCTCCTATTCTAATAGGGAAACCTCCTTCAACAGCTACGGCTTTAAAAGCTAAAAAGAAGTAACTTAATAATTTTCTTCTCTGGCCTTCGGTATATTCATCCAGATTAAGAACTCTAGAAACAAAGTTAGTTTTAATCTCATTTTTAAGAATAGGGTTAGCCCTAAATCTACTTATCCAGTTTTCTTCAAACACTCTTGCTACCGCTTCTTCAGAAGGTAATATTGAACAATCTTCAGTCGCTAAGGCTTTAACATCGTCAAAAAACTCTTCTAATAATATCGTTCTATCTTCATTACTATATTCATCAAGATCTATAATGGAATCGGAACCGCCGTTATCAAGGCACTCTTCTTCTTGTATGTCAAACCTCTCTAGGACTCTAACTCCTTGCTCAGGCGATACTGCCAATACTTCTCCTTCTCTTGTGATAACTACTACCTCTCTAATATCATCAGTAAATAACTCTCTATATCCTAAACCAATATCTAAAATATTGATTCTTTTGCTAAGAGATCTACGAATCGAGCCATTTTCTCCCTCAACTCTTCTATCCGAACTTAACCTAGGGCAGTTGTGGGCAATCATTTGGTACTGAATTATCGGAAGCAATCTACCTTGTTCTTCTTCATCCATCAGCCGGCTTAATCGCACCCAGAAAATTCCGCTTTGATCGTCAAATATAGGATGCCAATAAAGTAAAGTTGAATCTCCTTGAGCACATAATTCTACTGCTCTATAAAAGACTTGGTTGATTCGCTCAACTAACTCTTGTTTAGTTTTTGCTTCTGATATAGCAGGTAATCCTATTAAAGCTTTTTCCATGTTCGGTAATTCTTGGTTGAATATTCTTAAACGGTCTATTTCGTTTAAATCTGTTCTAGCCGCCAAAGATTTCTTTAATGACTCTCTTAAAGGTAAAAGTATATGGCTTAAGATACCGGCATGGGTATAAATATAAATTCCATCAGTCCAAGCTGCTGAAATTTTTCTTACTAGAATATCTCTTAATAAAATTAGCTGTCCTTCGAGGAAATCTCCTTCTCCTAATATTGCCAATGCCTTTTTAGTGCGTTGAGCTGATTTCTCCGGAGTAATCAAGTCGGCTAAAACACTACCGTCTAGACTTGCTAATTCCCAGTTGCCGGCAAGATATACTACCCGTCCACCTTGGGCTTTGGCTTGATTAGACAAATCTAAAGTATTAGAATAAGCTTTAACTTGCTCAACTGGTTCACCCCGGCCTAAAGTATCGCCCATATTAACTAAAGTTCCCTTGGCTCCTTTCCATTGCCATCTAGCACTATTATTGGTACTTACAAAATTGGCTGCCGATAAGCAATCGCCAGCATCATCAACAGCTCCGTGGATATCACCGATAGCAACGATAGCTGGTACTTCTCTTAAAATAACTCCTGATATTCTTGGCCTTTTAAAGTATAATCTGTTATCGATCTTCTTTAGCATTGAAGCTTTGGCTGTGACTAGAAACCCTTTTTCTTTTACACACTCTTCTAAAAGCCCAATCGCATAAGGACCTTCTACCTCTAAGAAAAACACAATATCAAATTGTTCTCTCTGCCATTTAGTCCATGTATCCATCTGAACTGGATTACCAAGATTTAACAAGATATATCTAAAATTAGCGGTATTAACATTAGCTTCTACAATCATATTGCCAGCGCTTATTTGATGCCGGCCATTAGAGGCTCTGGCTATTTTTAATAAGTCTTTCTCTCTGTCAGTTCCGTAAAATTCTAAGGCCCAATTACTAATCTCTTCACCGGCTGCTCTAAAAGCTAAATTTAAAAGCCAAACTATTGTTTCCAACTCTTTTCCGGTCGAACATCCGCAAGACCAAATTTTTATACTTCTATCACCAGCTTTTGCTTTGGCTCTAATCATATCTAAAAGATACCCCTTACCTTTTCGAATATCAAAAAGAGGATTCCAAATGTCTTCCTTCCTTGAATCGGGATAAAAGAAAGTAGCAAAGTCTATAGCGTTGATATTGATTCTTCTTCTAGGTTGAAGTTCTTCATTTATAGTAAAAAATATTTCTTCGGGCTTAGCAGTATTAGAAAAAGTAAAATGATGACTAAAAAACGGCTTTCTAAACAAAAGTTGTGGCCAAGGTTTTCTAAAAGATACTCTCACTGTATCGCTATCTCTACTAACTCTTGCTTTAGAAAGAACTCCTTTATAATTATGATTAGCTCTTATTAATAACTCCATTACCTCTTTTAATTCTTCTGTTCCTCCATTATCAATATAAGTAGCTGCTTCTTTTCTTTCTCTCCTTAAATGGATTCTGTTTCTTATTGCTACTATGCTTATCG
>MTKX01023813.1_pt1 | contig 66009 bp, 51 predicted proteins | sample 1042771 | NCBI WGS metagenome assembly MTKX01 (sample SAMN06212183, study PRJNA360534) | anaerobic digester metagenome | biome: Wastewater treatment plant; material: sludge; isolation source: anaerobic digester fed with sludge from wastewater treatment plant | place: Denmark: WWTP Randers ...
TTCAGTTCGCCTGCGCACATATCGTGTTTGACCTGGCATTTTTCGGATAGGTTCTTAGGGTCTTGTCCTCCGATGGACCAAGGTCTGAGACCGAGGCCTTCCCCGGTGCGGTGCACCTTAGCAGTACGCTGCACCTCCGGGCCATCCCCCTTTCGCGCTTTTCGAGTGCTTTCGTGCCTTTCGTGGTCCTCCGTCGTCGCGATGCGCAAATCGAACCCATCCAGGCGGCGCCTCCTCTCCAAAATCCAAAATCAGACATCCAAAATGCCCGACCCCGGCCCTCGCTGGCTTGCCACGCCGCTTCTCTTCTGGTACGATGGGCTCTCCGGCACAAGCGCGTGCCGGCCCGTCAACATCCAACCCATGGAGGTCCCTGTGAACAAAGGTGCTGTCCCTCGCCTCTTGTCTTGCTTTCTCGTTTTGTCGATGCTTCTCGGCGTCGCCCCCCTCGCCACAGCCGGAACGACGCCCGCCACCACGATCGTGATAGACGGCATAAAGGACGCCGAATGGGGCGCTCCCCTCGCCGTCGACCCCACCCTGGACATGACCGAACCCAACCTCGACCTCCAGGGGCTCTACCTGGTCGACGATGCCGACTTTCTCTACATCGGCTTTGACGCCACAGCCTCCACCTGGGGGATGACCTACGGCGTCTACCTCGACACCGACTTGGTCGACGGCTCCGGCGCCTCGGCCGACCCGTGGGGACGTGCCGTCAATGCCGTGCCGGCCCACCTGCCGGAACACACGCTCTACGCCTGGCACACCGACGCCGATACCCTCGAGAACGCCCAGTTCAATCACTGGGATGGCACCGGCTGGAGCTACCTCTCCCTGGTCGATCAGGGCGGCGCCCAGGGCTACGGTCCCGACAACGACTGGATCGAATATGCCGTGCCCAAGGCCTTGCTGGGCAATCCATCTCAGATCGCCCTCGAGCTCTTCACGACCGGCGGCGGCGGCCACGCCCAGGACACGGTGCCCAGTGATCCGAACGTCGCCTACACCGCACCCGACTGGAGCGGCGACACGACGACGCTCTCCAGCTTCGCCCTCTACCCGCCCTCGGCGCAGCCCCTCTGGTTCGTGCGCGGCGACTGGAACGGCTGGGGCACCGCCGACCCGATGTACGACGACGGCACCCACGGCGACGCCGCGCCGGGCGACGCTGTCTTTACCGCGCAGGTCACCATCTCGACCGCCGGCCGCCACGAGTTCAAGGTCGCCGTCGAGGATTGGTCGACCAACTATCCTCCATCGGGCAATAGCTGGCTCGATACGTCCGTGGACGGCCAGGTCGTCCTCGTCACGCTCGACACCAACAGCCACCCCGACGGTTGGCTGCCGGAAGCCAACATCATCGGCGTCGATTGCGAGCCGGGCGCCTGGACCGCCGTGGGCGACTGGCAGGGCTGGGACAACAGCAGCCCGGCCACGTCGATGGCGGCCCTGGGCGGCGGCCTCTACCAGCTGACCACGCAGCTGGCTGCCCCGGGCACCTACCAGTTCAAGGCCGTCAAGACCGGCTCCTGGGACGCGATCGGGGCCGACGGGCGCAGCGCCAACGCCTACACCACCACATTCACCACCACCACGGCCGGGCAGACCGTCACCTTTCGCGTGAGCGCCCTGGTTGGCCGCATCCAGGCGGAGGTGCTCGCAGCCCCGCCCGAGCCCGGGCACGACAACGACATCTGGTGGGACGGCCTTGCCCACGACAGCCGCCAAGACCTCTACCGCGTCCCGGGCGGCGCCGTCACCGCCGGCACAGACGTCGTCCTGCGCCTGCGCACCTACCACAACGACGCCCAGGAGGCAACACTCCGCGTGTGGGACACGGCCGCCGGCGGCCAATTCCTCTACCCGATGCAGCTGGTCGCCACGGTGGAGGGCGATCCCTTTGACTATGACTACTGGCAGGCGACCATCCCGGCGCGCACCGACCCCACCGTCCTCTGGTACCGGTTCATCGTCCGCGACGGGACGGACACCGACTATTACGAGGACGACGGCCTCCTTGACGGCGGCCTGGGCGCCCCCTACGACGACTCGCCCGACTACTCCTTCCAGGTCGACGTCTACAGCGCCGGCTTCCAGACGCCCGAGTGGATGAAGAACGCCATCGTGTACCAGATCTTCCCCGACCGCTTCTTCAACGGCAGCAGGGCCAACGATCCGGCTCCGTCGGACCCCGATGTATACGGCAACGCGGTCCTCAAGCAAGGCTGGAGCGATCTGCCTGAGGGCTATTGCCGGGCCTACACCGGCACACTGTGCGAAGAGGACCCGCTGGGCCGCGACTTTTTCGGGGGCGACCTCCAGGGCATCATCGCCAAGCTGGACTATCTGCAGGCGCTCGGGGTCACCGCCCTCTACCTGAACCCGGTCTTCATGGCGCCTTCCAATCACGGCTACGACACCACAGACTATATGAGGGTCGACCCCTACCTGGGCTCGCTGCCTGTGCTGGCGAGGCTTCTGAGCCAGGCCGACGCCCGGGGCATTCGGGTCATCCTCGACGGTGTGTTCAACCATACCTCGTCCGACTCTATCTACTTTGACAAGTACTCCCGCTATCTGAGGGTGGGTGCCTACGAGAGCCAGGCCTCGGGTGCCTACGACTGGTACACCTTCTACGAGTGGCCCGACAACTACAACTCCTGGTGGGGCTACGACACGCTCCCCGTCCTGACCGAGATTGAAAAGGTGCGCAGCTTTGTCTACGGCGCCAACCAGAGTGTTGCACGCAGGTGGATCGCCTTGGGCGCCGCAGGTTGGAGGCTCGACGTGGCCAACGAAAAAAGCCACGGTTGGTGGGAAGAGTTCCGCCCGCGCGTCAAGGGTGTGGACCCCGACGCCATCATAATCGGCGAGCTGTGGGACGATGCCAGCGAATGGGTGCTGGGTGACGAGCTCGATAGCAGCATGAACTACCGCTTCAGGCGGGCCATGATCGGTTTTGTCAACGGCGCCACGAGCGATCCGAACCAAGGGTCCATCCCTGACCTCAGCCCGGACCAGCTCGACGCAGCCTTGCACTCGATCCAGGAGGACTACCCGGCACCCGCTTTTGCGACGCTCATGAACCTCGTCGACAGCCACGACACGCAGCGCATCCTGTGGGCACTCACCCCCGGCGAGCGCAACCGCGAGGAGAAAGAGTTCAACGCCCAGAACCTGGCAGAGGGCAAGGCCAAGCAAAAGCTCCTGGCGATCCTTCAGATGACCCTCCCCGGTGCGCCGACCATCTACTACGGCGACGAGATCGGCGCCACCGGCGACACCGACCCGGACGACCGCAGGCCCACCCCTTGGTCCACCAAGGACCTGTCCATGCTGCGCCACTACCAGCTCCTCACCGGCCTGCGCAACGCCCACAGCTTCCTGCGCACCGGCAGCTACGACCGGCTCTGGACGCACAACGACGACGGCACCTACGCCTATGGGCGCCGGGATGAGTCGGGCGCAGCGCTGGTCGCCGTCAACAAGGACACCGCTCAGCACACGCTGGTGGTAGATGTCGCCGGGTACATCCCTGAAGGCACGCTGCTCACCGATGCCCTCAACGGCGGCACCTACACGGTGTCCGGCGGTCTCGTGACCCTCAGCGTCGCCGGGCGGTGGGGGGCCCTCCTGCTGACCCCGACGGGCACGGACCTTACGCCCCCTCCGCCACCGGCCAACCTCTGGGCCACCGCCGGAAACGGCCAGGTGGACCTGGGTTGGGACTCTGTGGCCGGCGCCGCCGGCTACTACCTCTACCGGAGCCCGGTGATGGGGGGCGGCTACGTGCGCCTGGTCGACACGCCCCTCACGGGGACCACCTACACCGACGACACGGTGACCAACGGCCGGTGGTACTACTATGTCGTGACGGCAGTGGACGACGCCGCCAACGAAAGCGAGCGCTCCAACGAGGCTGCCGTGCTGCCCGCGCTCGTCATCGGCTGGGCGAACCTGCAGTGGCCTCCCAGCATCACCCACACCATCAGCGCACTCAATCCGACAGAGAACATCTACGGGCAGGTCTGGATCGACGGCGAGACCATCCAGCCGGGTGCCACCGAAGGGCTGCTGGCCCAGGCCGGCTATGGGCCGGACGGGTCGTACCCCGATGGGAACCCCGACTGGCTGTGGGTCGCAGCCGTTTTCAACACGGATGCCGGCAACAACGACGAGTTCAAGGCACAGCTCCTCCCCGAAGCCACCGGCAGCTACGACTATGCCTACCGCTACAGCACGACCTCCGGCATGGCGTGGCTCTACGCCGACCTGGACGGAACGGGCAACGGCTACGACCCGGCACAGGCCGGCAGTCTGACCGTGATCCCCTCCGGGGACACGACGCCGCCAGGCACGCCGGCCAACCTCACTCTCGTCGAGGCGTCGCCCAGCTTCATCCACCTCGCCTGGGACGCCGTGCCCGATGCCGACCTCTTCCGCTACGAGGTCTACCGCGCCGGCACAAGCGGCGGGCCGTACGGCAAGATAGCGGATGTGCCGGCACCGGCGGCCGACTACACCGACTGGGGCGTGGCGACCGGGGCGACCTACTACTACACCGTCCTGGCGACCGACACCTCGTTCAACAAGTCGGGTCTGTCGGCCGAGCTGATGGCAACGGCCGCGCCCCGGCCCGTACAGGTCACCTTCAACACCACGCTGCCCACCACCACCCCGCCGATCGGCGATCCCACCGCCGACATCTACATGGGTGGCAGCTTCAACGGTTGGGACCCTGCGGGCACACTCATGAATCGCACGGGAGACTACTTCGCGACCTACACGGCCACCTTCTACGAAGGAGATGCCCTTCAGTACAAGTACACCCGCGGCAGCTGGACCTATGTCGAGAAGGACGCGGCCTGCGCAGAGATCGACAACCGCACGGTGACCGTCGTGTGGGGAGCCGACGGGACCATGTCCATCGAAGACACCGTGCTCAACTGGCGCAACACCGGACCCTGCGGCGACTAGGCCGCCATGGTCATACGCGAAGCGGTTCTTGACGCCGGGCCTGTTGTCCGTTAGAATGGCTCGGTTCGCAAGGGCCGGGTTGGCCCTGCGATGACCATCCTGAGATTCTTGGAGACACAACCATGGAACGACAAGAGCTACGGACGCGCAGCCGGACTGTGATCGGCAAGCAAGTCAGGCAGATGCGCGCGAAGGATTGGGTGCCTGCGGTCGTCTACGGGCCCGACCAGGCTGCCCGGCCGATCCAGGCGCCCGAGCGTGCCCTGAGCCAGGTCCTGCGCAGTGCGGGCAGCACCGCGCTCGTCGACCTGTTCGTCGACGAGGAGCCGGCGGCGACGGCCGTGCTGGCTCGCGAGGTCCAGCGCAACCCGCTCAACGGACGGCTGATCCATGTCGACTTCTACCAGGTGCGGCTGACCGAAAAGGTCAAGACCTCACCTCCCATCCACTTCCACGGCGATCCCGCCGCGGTCAAGGCTGGTCTGGCAGTCCTGCTGCACAGCATGACCCAGGTGGAAGTCGAGTGCCTCCCCACCGACCTGATCCAGGGGATCGATGTCGACGTGTCTGGGCTGGCCAACGTGGGTGATGCGATCTTTGTCCGCGACCTGCAGGTGCCGGCAGGGATCACCGTGCTCGCCGATCCGAACGAAGTGGTGGCCTCTTTGGTGGCGGTACGCATCATCAAGGAAGAGGAAGAGGCAGAGGCAGCTGAGGCGGCCCCTGAGGCCGAGGCAGCCGAAGAGAAGGACTAGCCTCGCGGTGATTGCACAATCCGAGGATCACGCCGGCTCGGAGCGGCGTGATCCTCTTTCTATCCTCTGACGGGGGTGGGCATGGAGCTGGCAGTAGCGATTACCGGTGCTTCGGGAGTGGCCATCGGCGTGCGGCTGTTGGAGGTCCTGGCGGCCTCCGGCGAGCACCAGGTACACGCCATCGTCTCCGACGGTGCCCGCGCCGTCATTGCCCAGGAGATGGGCGACGGTGTCGAGCTGCCCGCCACCTTCCACTGGAATGGTGGGGACCTGGCCGCTCCGCTGTCCAGCTCCTCCCGCGCACCGCAGGCGATGGTGATCTCCCCCTGCTCGATGAAGACCCTTTCGGCCGTGGCCCACGGCTACGCAGACGACCTCATCGTGCGGGTCGCGGAAATGATGCTCAGGCTGAACAGGCCGCTGGTCCTCATGCCGCGCGAGACGCCGCTTGCCCTCGCCGACATCGAGAACATGCGGCTTGCCCGGCTCGCCGGAGCCATCCTGCTGCCGCCGATCGTGGCCTACTACCCCGGCCCACGCACGATCGACGACGTGACCGACTTCTTTGCCGGCAAGGTCCTGGACGTGTTGGGCCTGCCGCACCAGCTCTACCGGCGCTGGGCAGGATGAAGCGGCGCCCTGCGCACCACGATGTGACGGGACACCCAGAGATGAACGACTTGCGTGCTTTTCTCGAATGGGCCAGGCTCGGGGCTTTGGTCACCGTGAAAACCCCCGTCGATCCGCACCTCGAAACGGCGCGGGCCATCGATGCGCACGGAGACCGGCCAATGCTCTTCCCCAATGCCCTGCGGCCGGGCTGGCGAGTCGCGGCGAATGTCTGCGCGCGCCGCGAGAACTTTGCCTGGGCGCTGGGGACGACGGTGGGCGGGATTGTGCCACGCATGGTGGAGGCGCTGGGCCATCCCATCGCGCCGCCGCAGGTTCAGGACGCCCCCTGCCAGCAAGTGGTGGAGCACGCCCCTGACCTGGGAAGGCTTCCCATCCTGAAGCACCTTGGCGGAGACGGCGGGCCGTACGTCACCGCCGGCGTGGCCGTAATCCGCGACCCCGATACCGGGCGAAACGCCAGCTTCCACCGGCTGATGCAGATCGGACCCCGAAGTCTGGTGGGACGTATCGTGGAAGGGCGCGGCACCGACACGGCCTGGCGCAAAGCTTTGGCAGCAGGGCGCGACCTGCCGATGGCCGTCTGCCTGGGCGCTCCCGTGCACGTGCTCCTTGCCGCCTCCATGAACCCCGCGCCTGGCGTCGATGAGCTGGCCATCGCGCACGCACTGCAGCCGACGCCTGTGGCGCGCTGCATCACCATCGACCTGGAAGTGCCAGCCTGGTGCGAGGCCATCCTCGAAGGGCGGCTGACAGCCCGCCTAGCCGACGAAGGGCCCTTCATCGACCTCACCGAGACATGGGACATTGTGCGCGCACAGCCGGTCTTTGAGGTGGACTGCCTCACCCACCGGCGTGAACCCATTTACCATGCGCTGCTGCCTGGGGGCCCCGAGCACCGCCTGCTCATGGGCCTTCCGCGTGAGCCGAACCTGTTCAGGACTGCAGCGGAGGCGGTCGATTGCCGCGCTGTGAGCATCACCCCAGGCGGCATGTGCTGGCTTCACGCAGTGGTGCAGATCGCCAAGCAGAACCCAGACGACGGCCGCCGGGCCATCGAGGCGGCGTTCCGCGGTCACGGCTCCCTGAAGCACGTGGTGGTCGTGGACCAGGACGTGGATCCATTTGACCCGGCAGCGGTCGAGTGGGCCATCGCGACGCGCTTTCAGGCCGATCGCGACCTGGTCGTGCTTCCCGACCAGCCCAGCAGCAGCCTGGACCCTTCGGCCAAGCTCGTCCGCGGAGAGAAGGCGCGCTCAGCCAAGATGGGGCTGGACGCAACGATCCCCTGGACTGACCGCTCGGGCCGCCTCCTGGACCAGGCAGAGCGGGACGCATTCCTCAAGGTGGGCTACTAGGGCCCGCCCGGCGCCTGCCTATGGCCGACAAGCTACGGCTCACGGAGGAGGAGGCAGCGATCTTGGCCGGCGACCAGGGGCCCGGCCTGCAGAAGGCGATGGCTATCGTCGTCGCCCTCGCCAAGATCTATGGCGCCGCCGACCTGGTGCCGGTGGAGAGTGCCCAGGTCTCTGGTGTCAGCTACAAGAACCTGGGCGAGGCCGGCCTCGAGTTCCTGCAGGAGTGGGCTGCGATGGGCGCGCGCGCGCGCATCCCGGCTACCCTCAACCCAGCCGGGGCAGACATGCAGGCCTGGCGCGCCCTGGGCTTCCCGGAAGCATTCATCGAGAAGCAGCGTGCTGTGGTGGACGCCTACACCCTGCTCGGCGTGCTGCCCACCTTGACCTGCACGCCCTACCAGGCGGGCACCCAGCCGGCCATTGGTCAGCACCTTGCATGGGCAGAATCATCAGCCGTCAGCTATGCGAACTCGGTGCTCGGCGCACGCACCAACCGCGAGGGGGGGCCGAGCGCCCTGGCGGCGGCGATCGTTGGCCGGACGGCACGCTGCGGACTGCACCTCGATGAAGGACGGCAGCCCACCGCGCTCTTTGACGTGCGGTGCGCCATTGCATCCGAGGCCGACCTCGGCGCGCTGGGTATCCTGGTCGGGAGCCAGGTCCGCAGCGGGGTACCCTACCTGCGCGTGGCGGCGGGCCTGCCTGCCCACGCTGACCTAAAGACCCTGGGTGCTGCCATGGCAGCCAGCGGGGCAGTCGGGCTCTATCACCTGGAGGGCTTCACCCCAGAGGCGCGGGCAGGTGCCATCCGCACGAGCGCCCTGCGGGCAAGCTCGATCGACAGCCTGCGGCCCGGCTACGACCAGCTCGACGGGAATGCTGCGGAGGTCGACCTGGTCAGCGTCGGCTGTCCCCATGCCTCCCTGGCCGAGATGGCTGCCATAGCCGGTGCGCTGGACGGCCGGACGCTGAGGGCACAGCTCTGGGTCACGACCGCACGCCCCATCCGCGACAGGGCCGTTGATGCCGGCCTCGTATCGCGCATCGAGGCCTCCGGCGGCCGTGTCGTCGCGGATACCTGCCTGGTTGTGGCCCCTGTCGCGGCACTTGGCTTCCGGTCGCTGGCCACCAACTCGGCCAAGATGGCGTTCTACGCCCCCTCCCACTCGGGCCTGTCGGTGCGCTTTGGCCCGCTGGAGAGGTGCATCGACGCGGCGATCACGGGCCGGTGGCATCCATGAGGATCGAGCTGCATGGCCGGGTCATACAGCCCGGGGAGGCGCATGGAATCGCCCTGGTCTCGCGTGATCCGGTGGGCTTTCTGGGCGGGGTGGATCCGGACACGGGCATCGTCATCGAGCCGGGTCACGACCTGGAAGGGCAGTGCGTCTCTGGGCGGGTCCTGGTCTTCCCGACCGGCAAAGGCAGCACCGTCGGCTCCTACACCCTCTACCGGATGGCGCGCGCGGGCACAGCCCCGGCTGCCATCCTCAACTCGGAGAGCGAGGCGATCGTCGCGGTGGGTGCGATCATCGGCGGCATCCCCATGGTCGACCAAGTGGATCTATCGCAGATCCAGACCGGCGACCGGGTTCGATTGTCGGGCGAGCGGGTCCTGGTGGAGCGATGAGCGAGCTGGTCTTTTGCAAGCTGGGCGGATCGGCGATCACGGTCAAGTCGCGACCCAACACGGCCCGGCCGCAGGTCCTGGCACGCCTGGCCGCCGAGGTGGCCCAAGCGCTCCTTGTCCGGCCGGGGATGCGGTTGGTCCTGGGGCACGGCAGCGGGTCGTTTGGCCACTCTGTGGCACGCCGCACCGGGACACGCGACGGCGTCCACGGGCCCGCTGCCTGGTATGGCTTTGCAGAGGTTGCAGCGGCAGCTGCCCGCCTCAACCGCAGGGTCGCCGATTCGCTGCTGGCCGCCGGAGTGCCCGCCTGGTGCCTGGCGCCGTCCGCACTGGTGCGCTGCGAGTCGGGCCAGGTGGTGGCGATGGACACCGGGGTGGTATCCGAGGCGCTGGCACGCGGGCTGGTTCCGCTGGTGTATGGAGACGTGGCGCTGGACCAAACCATCGGAGGAACCATCGTGTCGACGGAGCAGGTGCTTGCCTTCCTGGCCCGGCGCCTGCGCCCGCAAAGAGTGGTCCTGATCAGCGACGTAGACGGTGTGTTCACGAGTGACCCACGGGGCGACCGGGCCGCCCAGCGCGTTCCCGAGATCACCCCGGCAAATTGGCCTGCCGTGCAGCGAGCACTGGGCGCTGCACGTGCAGCCGACGTCACGGGTGGCATGCGAGCCAAGGTCGAAGAGATGGTTCGGCTCGCACAGCAGGTGCCCGGCCTGGAGGTGCGCATCCTGTCTGCCAGGCAGCCCGGAGCCCTGGCGCGCGCCCTGCAGGAGGAGCACGGAAGCGATTGCGGCACCCTCATCCGCTGGCTGTGATTCGCCGTGCCTCAGTCCACGGGAGTGCGGAACCGGCGAACTTGCCGCGGCGTCGAAAGGATGCTAGGATCGCAGCACTCAAATTCTGGAACAAGTGAGGTAACAAGTTGGACTATAGCAAGAAAGTCATGGATCACTTCATGAACCCCCGCAATGTGGGGGTCATCGAGAACCCGGACGGCGTGGGGCGGATGGGAAACCCGCGCTGCGGCGACCTGATGGAGATGTCCATCCGCGTCGAGGGCGACGTGATCACCGACATCAAATTCCGCACCTTTGGCTGCGGAGCCGCCATTGCCACCAGCTCGATGGCGACCGAGATGCTCAAGGGCAAGACCATCGACGAAGCGCTCGAGATCACGAACCGTGCCATTGCGGAAGCGCTCGACGGCCTGCCTCCCATCAAGATGCACTGCTCGGTTCTGGCAGCTGACGCACTCAGAGCTGCGCTGGCCGACTATTTCAAGAAACAGGGAGACCTGGAGCGTGCCGCAAGTCTTCTCGACGAGAAGGTAACCCAGCCGACAGATGCGCCGGAGGCAAGAGAGCCCCTTCACTGGCAGGACTTTGGGCGCTTGGTCCGCGCACTCTTCAAGGCCTACCCCGATGCTGAACCGATGGAGCTCAGCCTGACCCAGGTCTTTCGGATGATCCTGCAGCTGCCTGGGTTCGACGACGACCACGAGGCCGTGAATGAGGATCATCTGGAAAAGCTCCAGATGGCCTGGCACGAAGTCAAGTCGGCCTGATCAATGGACAGCACCTCATGCTCATAACAATCGTCTCACTGCTCGTCGCACTTAGCATCATGGTCCTTGTGCACGAGCTCGGCCATCTGCTGAGTGCACGCGCAGCCGGAATCGTGGTCGAGGAGTTTGGCGCAGGCTATCCTCCGCGCTTGCTCTCCCTCTGGCGCAACAACGGCAAGATCGTGGTGGGCGGGAAAGCCATCATCATCCCGCGCCGGCTGAAGGTCCCACAGGAGATTGCGAGCGGATCGCTCGTGTCCTATCAAGCAGCGAAGGACCACAAAGGACGCCTTGTGCTGACCGAGGTAGCCGAGGTGTCGCCCGACGATCCTTCAGCCAGCCAGGCGGAGGCAGTTGACTTTCTCGACCGGGGCACCATCTACTCCATCAACGCCATCCCCTTCGGCGGCTTTGCCCGGATGCGGGGGGAAGAGGACCCGGGCGACCCCGGCAGCTTTGCCAGCAAACGAAAGCTGACCCGAATCTGGGTCCTGGCCGCCGGGTCGATCATGAACCTGGTGACGGCCGCCCTCTTCTTTGCGCTGGCATTCGGCGCGGGGGCGCCTGCCGTGGCCGAGCCACCCAACATCCTGGTGTCCGAGGTGGCCGCGAACTCGCCTGCCCTCCAGGCAGGCCTTCAGGCCGGGGACTTGCTCCTGCGCGTCGACGACATCTCCGTGGAGACGATCGAAGGTCTGCAGGAGTACATCCAAGGTCGCGCAGGCGTGCCAATCGTCTTCACAGTTCAGCGGGGCGAGGAGACGGTCCGCCTCAGCATCGTCCCGCGTGAGAACCCACCGGAGGGCCAAGGCCCGACCGGTATTCTGCTTGGGCAGCGCACGGTCCTGGAGCACTACCCATGGTACCAGTCTCTCTGGCTGGGCGTGAAAGAGACGATTTCCATGGCCGCCATGACCCTCACCTTGCCCATCCAGCTGATCCGGGGCCTGATTCCGGCCGAGCTGGCGCGCCCGGTGGGCCCTGTGGGAATTGGGGGCCTGATCGGCGACGCGGTTCGCTACACGCTCGAGACAGGTTGGTGGTACCCGGTGATGAGGATGCTGGGCTCGCTGAGCGTTGCGCTGGCCGTCACCAATCTCCTGCCGCTTCCGGCTCTCGACGGCGGCCGCATCCTGTTCGTCATCGTCGAAGCGATACGCGGCAAGCGGGTCGATCCAGCAAAGGAAGGGCTGGTGCACCTCGTCGGCATGGCACTGCTCATCGCGCTGATGCTGCTCATTACGTGGCAGGATCTGGTCAATCCACTGCCGTCGCTCGACTGGTCGAGCCTGTTCTAGGCACCGCAAGGAGGAACACTGCGCAAGTGTAGGCGGTGTGGGGCAGAGGTAGCAGAGGCCCAAGTCGTCTGCCCGGCCTGCGGCAAGCCTCAGCGGCGCGCGCGCAAGATCCGCTGCCGGAGCTGCGGAGCCACGGCGCGCCGTGGGCTGGTGCTCTGCCCGCAGTGCGGAGAGCCGCTGAGGCGCGCGTGGTTGCGTCCTGTCCTGCTGGCTGCCCTCGCCGCGCTCGGTCTGCTGCTGGGCCTGTGGGCCGGTCCCCGGCTTCGGCAGGCATGGGAGAGCCTGCGGCCGCAGGCGGTCGTGGTCTCGGCGCGCGAGGTCGCCACTGAGGTACCAGGCCTCCTGCTGCGAATCCCAACCTTGACGCCGTCGCTGACTCCGACGAACACTCCTACGCCAACGCGGACGCCGACGCCCACCCCGACGCCAACCCTGACGCCGGTGCCGACGGCCACGCCGACGCCGACCCACACGGCGACGCCCACCGCCACCACGACGCCCAGCCCGACACCCACGAGAACTCGCGCAGCGGCCACGCGCTCGCCGCCCACAAGCACGTCAACGCCGCTCCCATTGCTGGCGGCACCCATTCCGCAGCTTCCAGAAAACGGGTCAACCGAATCGGGGCGGGCGCTCAAGATGAGTTGGACGACTGCCTACACTCTCGGACCGGACCAGTTCTTTGAGATCACCCTGCGCTACACCCGCCAGGGGTCCGAAGTGGTCCTGCCGACCTATGTCCAGGTCGCGCAGTGGTTTGTCGATCCTGCCCTCTACCTGCAGGCCGACCAAGAGACCAACCGCGCCTACCACTGGCGCGTCAGGGCCGTCCTGAAGGTCACCGACGCAGCAGGCAAGGTCACCTACGTCCCGTTGAGCACATCCAGCGAGGAGCAGGTCTTTTACTGGAAGTAGCCACTCCGCAGGCAGCGCGGGGCAGGGCGCCCCAGCCGGCCGTGGAAAGCAGAAGGGCTCTCCCCCTTGGCTCAGGTGAAGCCAAGAGGAAGAGCCCTCTCTGTTGAGACGCCGTAGGTTAGCGCTGGGTCCAGACCGTCTTCAGGACTGCCAGCCCGTTGTTCTCAAAGTACTCCACCTTGACGGTGTGAGTGCCTGCCTCCAGGTCACGTTCGGCGGTGTATGTGGTGACCGAGGTAAAGTGCCACTGGTCGATCAAGAGCGCGTCATCGACATAGAGCTTGACCCCGTCGTCGACGGTGGCTTGGAACTGGTACCTCCCCCCGGCAAAGGAGTAGGGGGCCGTGCAGCGCACCGAGAAGTAGTCGGCGGTAACACCGGCAACGGGTGCCTTGTTCCCCCAGTCGAAGTTGAGCGAGCCGTAGTACTGCGTTGTGACGGGAGCCCCCGAAAGCGTCGTGTTGTTGAAGAACTCGCAGGTCCAGGAGGCGGCTCCGTTCGCCTTTTCGGCCGCGAAGGTCAGGACTGCAACGCCCCACGCCTGGTAGTAGTCGATCTGGATGTGGTGCACGCCGGCACCAAGCTGGCGCTCAACCGAGTACTCGGTGGCGGAGGTCACCTTCCACTGGTCGATCAAGAGGATGCCATCGAGCCAGAACCGGACCCCGTCATCCGCCTTGATGCGGAATATGTACTTTCCCGTCTCGAACGCCTGGTCGCGCGTGAAGCGAGCTGAGAAGTACGTCCCGGGAACACCGCCGCCCGGACCCTTGCCGCCCCAGCCAAAGTTGACGCTGGCGGGGCGATTGGTGACCTTCGGGTTTCCGCTCAGATAGGCGTTCGCCCAGTAGTTGGCCGTCCACGGCCCCGGGGCCGGGGTCGGCTTCGGCTTGGGCGCCGGGGTCGTGCACTTGACCGGGATCACGAGCTTCTGGCCGGGGTAGATGTAGTTCGGATTCACGAGTCCGTTGAGCTGGGCAATCGTCTGCCAGCTCACGCCATAGCGGGCAGCGATCTGCTTGAGAAAGTCGCCAGCCTTGACTGTGTAGGTGGTCTTGCAGCTCTTCACTGGGGCGGGCGCGGGCGCCTTGGCCGGAATGGTCAGGCACTGCCCGACGTAGATCACATTCGGATTCGCCAGGTGATTGGCATCAATGATGGCCTGTACGCTGACCCCATACTTAGCCGCGATGGTCGTCACCGACTCTCCCGGCATCACAGTATGGCACGAGGAGCCACCGGCTGCTACCGGGGCGGGGAGCACCAGGCCGGATAGCACCAAGGCGGCTGCGACTGCGACGATGAGAACTCTGCTTTTCATCGTGTTTCACTCCCTTCCACATTTTCCACTATTTGATCTACCTGGAACACCCTAGTTTCGTGTATTATACCGCGAAACTATCTCTATGTCAAGACCCAACATGCCGAGCATCGTCAGGTGGTGCAGGTCTAGTGCTCAGGCGCGGCCCCGAAGCCGGTCAGGTCCACGACCGAGTCGTATGATCCATAGGGGTTGTCGACATGGTCATCCGCGTGCCAGTCGTTCAGCCACTCCCGCCCATCGACCAGGTAACGAAAGCGGTAGCGCCGGCCCGCGGCCAGCTCCACCGTGACGCGCCAGTTGGCGTCCTGCCGGTTGTGGGTCATGGGTGTGGCCGTAGTGTCCCAGCCGTTGAACTCACCGACAAGGTTGACTCGCTCGGCCCACATGGTCGAGGGCAACTCGAAGGTTACGCGCACGTAGCCTGGATTCTTGGCAGCTTCTCTATGGATCATGGCTTCCTCCGTTGTACGGCTTGGCCGCACCCGTCTGAATTTGATTTGAGGACGGGTGTCTGGCGGTGCGCTTTCATTATAGAGAGAATGCGGGAATTGTCAACGCTGTGGAGCCGGCCAATGCGCAGGCGGCGCCTACCGGTCGAAGGAGCCGCTTGGTGCGTTTGCACGGGAAAGGGAACGGCGCTACAATGAAGGCCAGAGACGCTGGCTCGCGGCCCAGCACGGTGCCGGTCGCTGAGCGAACATGCCGCGCAGTTGTGCAGGGATCAACATGGGGAAGGTGCCGCGCGTGCCGGAGAAACTGCCCAGCCGAGGCTCATTGCTCGCGTTGGCGTTGGTCGGCACCTGCCTGGTGGCCGGCTTCTTCCTCGCTGCATGCGAAACCGCCCCGGCCACGGAGGGGACTGTACTGCCGACCGCCGTTTTTCCCATAGAAGCTGCGCCGACCGACACGCCAATACCGGTGACCGGCACCGTTCTTCTTTTCTGGGAGCCGTACCCACTCGACCGGCCCATGGGGCTGCTGCTCGGGGAGATGGTCCGCGACTTTCAGGCCGCAAACCCAGAAATCGAGGTCGAGATCGTTGCCAAGAGCGGCACGGTGGGCCTGCACGAGTCGATGCTGGCCGCACTTCCGGACGGAGACCTGCCGCACCTGGCAGTGGCCTTCCCGAGCATGATCTCGGCGTATGCCGCACAGGGAGCGGTCATCCCGCTGGATGCCTTCCTGGTGGATGCTGAAGAGGGGCTGAGTGCAGAGGATCTGGCCGACTTTTACCCTGGCCTCATCCAGTCTGGACAGCTTTCCGGCTACGGCGGCCAGATGATGAGCTTTCCCTTTACGCAGAGCGCTCTCGGGATGTGGGTGAACCAAAGCCTCTTGGAGGGGGCTGGCTGGACCGCCGCTCCCGCGACCTGGAGCGAGTTCGAACAGGCCTGCTACGACATTTGGGCCTACTCGGGCCGGCCGTGCTACCCTGTCGTTGAGAGCGTGAGCATCTTTGATGCCTGGCTGCGCAGCCGCGGCGGCCAACAAGTGGATGAGATCGCAAGGCAGGCCACCTTCCAGGCATCGCCTGGCGTCGAGAGCCTGGACCTTCTACGACGGCTGTTGGATGTCGGGCTCGCTTGGAGGCCGCCCGACACCTACGGCGATTATGTCGCCTTCGCGAACGGGGAGGCTGTGTTTGCCTTCTCCTCCACGGGCAGCAGCCAGCTCTACGTCGAAGCCTACGATGCAGCCGTCAGCGGAGGCATCGCGCCGTTCCGCTGGACACAGACGCTCATCCCACAGGCAGATCCCAACCAACCCGCTACGAGCCTGGTGGGCACCAACTTCTTCATCCTCCCCAGCGATCCTGAGCACGAGATGGCAGCGTGGAGATTGATCCGCTGGTTCACACTGCCGGAACAGACCGCTCGATGGGCTGCATCGCTGGAAGCGATGCCGGTGCGCGTCTCTGCCCAGGCTGTCATGACGGACACACTGGCGGCCCATCCCTTTGTCCGCGCCCAGATGGAAGAGATCATGCCCTACGCCCGGCCGGAGCCCTCGCTGCCCGAGAGCTTGGCGGCCCGCGAGATCCTGTATACGGCCATCGTATCGGTGACGCAGGGGTACTCAGGCACACAGGAGGCCCTGGACGCAGCTGCGAGCAAGGTCAACGCCCTGCTGGGGAGTGCCCCTTAGCGTGCTCGGGCCGCCTGACGGCCGTTGCCGAGCGGGAAGAGGGGCACGGGGAACGCGAGGTGTGAGATGCACAGCGTGGTGATTTCGGCAGGAACGCTGGAGAAGCGCGACCGCGTGCCGGATCCGGCACTGGCACTCGAGTTGGTCGATCTTCAAGGAAGGCGCGAGGCGGAACGACGCCTCGCTGCGTTTGCCTGCCCTGCCATGGCGATGTACACAGGTCCCCAACACCGGCTGATGATGGACGGGCTGTGGGCGGTGTGGGAACGATGGGGTCGCGATACGCTGGATCTGTCAATCCTCTCCCCAGGGTATGGCTTGATTGCGGCCGAGGAGCCGATTGTGCCCTATGAGGCAGCATTTGAGAGCGACCCAGCCGCCCTGGAGGCCTGGTCCACCCGGCATGCGGTGCGCGAGAAGGCTGCAGCTCTGGTGCGCGGCGCGGACCTGGCTCTCTATCTGTTGGGGGGGGCTGCGCTCCAAGCTCTGGCCCTGCCGCTGGATGTGCCGGCGGCGGTGCAGCAGCTTGTGCTCACCGACGCCGACAGCGCCGCGCTGGTGGCCAAGGTGCCCAACCTCCATGCCTTTGTCGCGGCGAGAGGCAGGGCAGCCCGCCGTTGGCACGTCAAAGCCCCCGTTGTGGGCGGCTTTCTCTTTGGGCGGCTGTGCGAGCAGATCGTCCGGCACGGGCCGGCCGTGCTAGAGTGGCTGCACGACCGACCCCAAGACCTGGACCGTCTCTTCTACAAGCGCACCCGCTGGACGCCACAACTGGGGCTTTGGCCAGGAGCGTAGGCAGGCGGACAGGCTTGCACTGCCTATCCCCCCGGATCAGGCCTTGGGCAAGTCGAGCGCGACCGGCTGCAGCTTCAGAAAGACTAGGCCCTTCTCGTCTCCCTCTGGTGCACCCACATCGGCCACGACATGGTCACCGGCCGCGAACTCACCGCGCAGGATACGCCTGGAGAGCGGGCTCTCGACGTAGCGCTGCAGCGTGCGGCGCAGGGGGCGTGCGCCAAAGGCTTGATCATAGCCCTCCGCGGCAAGCCACTTGCGGGCAGCCGCTGTGAGCTCGATCGTCACACCCCGCTCTGAGAGCTGATCCCGGATGTCCGTCATTTGCAGGTCGACGATTTGCTCCACGTGCGCAAGGCTGAGCGTGTGGAAGATGATGATCTCGTCGATGCGATTGAGGAACTCGGGACGGAAGGTGTGCTTTAACCCCTCTTCGATCTCCCTCTGGCTCTCGGCTGCTTCTTCGTCTTCGCCAGCTGCGCGCCGGAAGCCGAGCGTTCCACCCTGCTTGGCGTAGTGGGTGCCGATGTTGGAGGTCATGATCAGCACGGTGTTGCGGAAATCCACCACTCTGCCCTGGCCATCGGTCAATCGGCCGTCCTCCAAGATCTGGAGCAGGGCATTCCAGACGTCAGGGTGGGCCTTCTCAATCTCGTCGAAAAGAACAATCTGGTAGGGCCTGCGCCGGATAGCCTCGGTGAGCTGGCCGCCCTCTTCATAGCCGACGTACCCAGGTGGCGCTCCAAAAAGCCGACTCACAGTGTGCTGCTCGCGGTATTCGCTCATGTCTATGCGCACCATGGCGTCGTCGCTGTCGAAAAGGAACTCGGCCAACGCCTTGGCCAGCTCGGTCTTGCCAACACCAGAACTGCCCAAGAAGATAAAGCTCCCGATGGGCCGGTGCGGGTCCTTCAGGCCGCTGCGGGCGCGGCGGATCGCATCGGCAACGGCATTGATGGCTTCATCCTGACCGATGATGCGCTTGTGAAGGTGCTCCTCCATGGAGAGCAGTCTGTCCGCTTCGGTCTGCATCAGGCTGCTTACCGGGATGCCGGTCCAGCGGTGCACCACGTCGGCAATGTCCTCCGCATCCACCGTCTCGTCGATGCCAGCTTCGAGCCGCCACGCATCGCGCCGGGCTGTGAACTCGGCCTCGCTCGCCATCCTATCTGTCTTGCACTGGGCCGCCCGCTCGTAGTCGCGGCTGGCCCAGGCCGCCTCCTCCTCCGTGATGAGCTTGGAGAGGCGCGCCTTCATCTCCTTGAGCTCGGGCGGCATCGAGTAGATGGCCACCCGGAGCTTGCTGGCCGCCTCGTCGATGAGATCGACGGCCTTGTCGGGCAGGCGACGATCGGTCACATAGCGGGCTGAAAGGCGTGCCGCCGCGACCAGTGCCTCATCGGTGAAGCGCACGTTGTGGTGGGCCTCATAGCGGTCGCGGAGGCCGTGGAGCATCGCAATCGTATCTTCGATGGAGGGCTCCTCCACCCAAATCGGGGCGAAGCGGCGCTCCAATGCGCTGTCCTTCTCGATGTAGCGTCGGTATTCGTCGGGCGTCGTCGCGCCGATGCAGCGCAGCTCGCCGCGGGCAAGTGCCGGCTTCATCATGCTCGAGGCGTCCAAGGCACCCATGGCGCCTCCTGCACCCACTACGCTATGAATCTCGTCGATGAAGAGGATGATCTCGCCCTCGGCGTGTTGGATCTCCTCGATGGCACCCTTCAGCCGCTCTTCGAACTCGCCGCGAAAGCGGGTACCGGCGACCATCGCACCCAGATCCAGCTGGATGACCCGCTTGCCGGCCAGGATTTCGGGGATATCGTCCTCGGCGATCTTGCGGGCCAATCCCTCCACGATCGCGGTCTTGCCGACGCCCGCTCCCCCGATCAGGACAGGGTTGTTCTTGGTGCGGCGGCTGAGCACTTGAATCACGCGAAGGATCTCGCTGTCCCTGCCAATGACAGGGTCGAGCTTGCCTTCGCGGGCAAGCTGCGTCAGGTCCCGGCTGAACTTTTCCAGGGTGCGGTACCGGCTCTCAGCCTGAGGGCTGGTCACCTTCTGACCGCCTCGCACCTCCCGGATGGCGTCCAGAATCCGGTCTCGCGTGACGCCCTGCTCGGCCATAATACGGGCCGAGGGCGCGTTGCGCTCGCCGGCAATCGCCAGGAATATGTGCTCCGTGGAGACATAGTCATCCTTGAGCTTGGACGCCTCCTCGTTTGCCTTCTCGATGACGCGCTTGAGACCCGGCGTTATGTACACTTGGCCGACGCCCCCGCCAAAGATCTGAGTTCGAGACGTACGCTTCAGCTCCTCGTCCAGGCGCCTGCCGATCGTCTCGATGTCGGCGTTGAGGACCTTGAGAAGCTCGGGAACAACGCCTGACGGCTGCTCGATGAGAGCCAGCAGGAAGTGCTCCGTATCGGCCTGGGTGTGCCCGTAGCGCTGGAGTACCTCGTACGCCCGCCGGGCTGCCTCCTGCGCTCGTTCCGTGAAGCGATCGAATCGCATCATGGCTCACTCTCCGTTTCACTCCGTAGTTACACGATTATACCAGATTGGTGCCGGCGCCGCAAGTGGCGAGGAGCCATCCCCGTGCGCGTGCCGCGGGCGCCAGGCGTCGGGAGCCGGGGTCAGGCGGATGCGACTCGCTCGAAGGTCAATCTGCCGGCTGCCGCATCCACGAGCACCCGGTCCCCTTCGCTGAACTCACCGCGGAGGAGCTTCAGTGCGAGAGGGTCCTGCACCAACCGCTGGATCACGCGCTTGAGCGGGCGCGCGCCAAAGGCAGGATCGTACCCCTCGTGGGCCAGAAGCTCCCGCGCCCGGCCGGTGAGCTCGATTTCCACGCGTCGGCCAGCCAGAAGCTCCTGCAGGTGCTTGACCTGAATGTCGACGATCTGCTCGAGATGTTCCAGCGTGAGGCCGTGAAAGAGGATGGTCTCGTCGATGCGGTTGAGGAACTCGGGCCTGAAGTGCTGGCGGAGTGCCCCAAGGATCAGCCTCCGGGTGTCCTCGCCGATTGCCTGGCGTCCATCGAGCAGCTCGGTGCCGATGTTGCTGGTCATGATGACCACGCTGTTTCGGAAATCGACGGTACGGCCGTGGCCGTCGGTCAGGCGCCCTTCGTCCAGGAGTTGGAGGAGCGTGTTAAAGACCTCGGGGTGCGCCTTTTCAATCTCGTCAAAGAGGACGACGGTGTAGGGCTTGCGGCGCACGGCCTCGGTCAATTGGCCGCCTTCTTCGTAGCCTACATATCCGGGAGGGGCCCCAATCAGCCGGGATACCGTATGCCGCTCCTGGTACTCGCTCATGTCTATGCGTACCATGGCGCTTTCGTCATCAAAGAGGAACTCGGCCAGAGCGCGGGCCAGCTCTGTCTTTCCCACGCCGGTCGGCCCCAGGAAGATGAAACTGCCAATCGGCCGCTTTGGGTCCTGGAGGCCGGCACGGCTGCGGCGGACGGCGTTGGATACGACCTGAATCGCCTCGTCCTGGCCGACGACGCGATCGTGCAGGCGCTCTTCCATGCGCAGCAGCTTCTCGATCTCGCCCTCCAGGAGCTTGCTGACTGGGATTCCGGTCCAAGCCGAGACGACCTCGGCCACATCCTCACTGTCGACTTCTTCCTTGAGGAGCTGCTGGCCGTCCTGCTGCTGGGCGCGAAGCTGCGCCTCCTGGGAAGCGAGCCGCTTCTCCAGCCTCACGAGGTCTCCGTACTGCAGCTCCGAGGCACGGCGGTAATCATAGGCGAGCTGGGCCTGATCGACCTGGTGGCGAACAGCCTCGACCTGCTGCTTGGTGTCGCGCAGGCCCTGGATCGCCGCCTTTTCGCCCTCCCATCGGGCCGTCAGGGCGCGGCTCTGCTCCTCCAGGTCGGCAAGCTCCTTCTCCAGCTTCTCGAGACGCTCGCGGCTGGCGCGATCCTTTTCCTTCTTGAGTGCCTCGCGCTCGATCTCCAGCTGCATGACTTGGCGGTCGACGCGGTCCAGATCCTGTGGCTTGGAGTCGATCTCCATTCGGAGGCGGCTGGCCGCCTCGTCGATCAGGTCGATGGCCTTGTCGGGCAGGAAGCGGTCGCTGATGTAGCGATGCGAGAGGACGGCGGCCGCGATGACAGCCGGGTCCTGGATGCGGACGCCATGGTGCACCTCGTAGCGCTCCTTGAGTCCACGCAGAATGGAGATGGTCTCCTCAACGCTCGGCTCGTCGACCAGCACCGGCTGGAAGCGGCGCTCCAGTGCGGGATCTTTTTCGATGTGCTCTCGATACTCGTCCAGAGTCGTGGCGCCGACACAGTGAAGCTCGCCCCGTGCCAGCATGGGCTTGAGCATGTTGCTCGCATCCATGGCACCCTGCGCAGCCCCCGCCCCAATGACGGTGTGGAGCTCGTCAATGAAAACGACGATCTTGCCTTCGGCGTCTGTGATCTCTTTGAGGGCGGACTTGAGCCGCTCCTCGAACTCGCCGCGAAACTTGGAGCCGGCGATCATGGCGCCAAGATCGAGCTGGACGACACGCTTCTCCTTGAGACCCTCGGGGACATCGCCTCGCACGATGCGCTGGGCGAGGCCTTCGACAATGGCGGTCTTGCCGGTTCCAGGCTCGCCGATCAAGACAGGGTTGTTCTTGGTGCGACGGCTGAGCACCTGGATCACACGGCGGATCTCCTCATCGCGGCCGATGACGGGATCGAGCTTGCCGCGGCGGGCCATCTCGGTCAGATCGCGGCCGTACTTGTCGAGGGCCTGATAGGTGGTTTCCGGCGACTGCGAGGTAACACGTTGGCTCCCACGGATGGCTGCGAGCGAGCGCAGAATGGCATCGCGCGTGATGCCGGCATTCTGAAGCAGACGTCCAGCGCCGCCTCCCTCTTCGGTGAGCGAGACGAGGAGGTGCTCCGTGGAGACATAGTCATCGTGCATCTGCCGGGCAAGCGCCTCCGCACGATCGAGGACGCGGCCAAGGTCGCGCGACAGGCCAGCTTGGGCGGAGGCGCCATATACCTTGGGCTTCCTGCTCAGCTCCCCCTCTGCCTGTTGAGCCAGAGCCGCCGGCTGCAGGCCAAGCCCCTGGACAACCTGGGGCACGACGCCGTCCGCTTGGCGAAGCAATGCCAGAAGCAGGTGCTCCCCTTCGATTTGGCCGTGACTGCGCTCGGCAGCCAAGCTCTGCGCCTGGGCGAGCGCATCCTGCGCCTTTTCGGTCAAGCGATTCATGTCCATGGCTAACTTCTCCCTGATTTGTCAGGACAATGTTAGCCAAGAGACGTTAGATGAGCGTGTGAGGAGTATTAGAGTTGTGTTAGAGGGAGAATGGGACCCTCCCCACTGGCTAGCGGCGCTGCTGGCGCGGCCTGCCGGGCGCGCGCTCGACCTTGGTGTCGACTTGGTCGTCCAGGATCATTCGCCCAAGCAGCACGCCCAGCTGTTCCAGGGCCGGCAGCGCGGAAGGGTCGCTGGTGCTGATGTTGGTTTCCATCTCGACCTGGAAACGGCGAAAGTCGAGGCCGGGGAAGAACTGCTGCACGAGCCGAACCTGCTGGTCGCTGGAATCGCTCATGAACGTGTCGAGGGCAGGGGTGATCCAGTTCCAGAGGCGGAAGTGCTGCACGTCGTGGGGCAGGAAACCGGAGGGACCACGGCCCGTACCGAGGCTGAGGAGGGTCGTGTGGGCGGGGTCCCAGTCGAGGCAGTAGGCTGCCTCGTAGGCCGCCAGGTAACAGGGGTTCACGTAGGAGCCAAAGCCGCCATCCACGAAACGGCCGTCGACGGGCGGAAAGAGGATGGGGACAGAGCAGCTGCAGAGCACCGTGTACCAGATCTTCCAATCGGCGTAGTCGGGCTTCCAGGGCTTGACGAAGCGTGTTCGACTGTCCAGGAGGTCCCGCACGGTGATGACGAGATCGCGAGGACGAGGGCCGACCCAAAGGTCTCCCATCGAACGCTCGCCGCAGACAGCACGGAGTGCGACCGCCAGAGGCTGCGCGGAGTAGCGGTAGCGGGCAAAGGGCCAGTAGTAGCGCATTCTCTTCTGGAAGATGGCATGAGCGTTTTCCATGTAGAGGGCATGGATGCGGGCGGCAGGGAGGCGCATGGCGATTCCTGCGGCAATGGCACTGCCGGTTGAGGTGCCAGCGGCGAGATGCACGACCTTGTGGAGGGGGTAGCCCAGGGACTCTTCGACCAGGGAGAGGGCACGAGTGACGATGGTGCCGCGCAGGCCCCCACCGTCGACGGCCAAGGCAACGTTCTTGCGGAAGGGCTTCATCACTACCTCCTGGTCGGTTCCACCTCAGCTTGCAGAGCAAGCCGGCTGGGCGGGCCAGCCCCACGGCGGCCGTGGAACAGCTCGGCGCCTGCGGGGACGGGACTGCGCTCATGCGGAATGCTGCCCGATCGACCTGGTGCGCAAGGCTCAAGACGGCATTCCGACGCGCCCATGATAGCGCAAACCAAGAACGGGCACAAGGCCCTACAGTACGGACGCAGGAGCCGCCCGGCAGGCCGGTGGTTCTTGGCTGCCCCTGCCGGCTGTGCTATCCTGCGCCTGACCAATCCACCGTCGAAGGAGTGCTCCCATGCACGAGCTGGGCCTGCGCGAGGTCATGATCGAGGATCCGTTCTGGTCACCCCGCCTGGAGGTGAACGCGGAGCGGGCCATCCATCACCAGTGGGAGCAGCTGGAGAAGACCGGCTGCATTGACAACTTTCGCATCGCCGCCGGCGAAATGGAGGGCTTTCGGGAGGGCTGGTTCTTTGCCGACTCGGATGCCTACAAGTGGCTGGACGCGGCATGCCGAATCGCTGCGACGCGCCCATCGGCCGCCCTGCGCGAGAGGATCGACGCACTGGTCGTGCTCATCGACCATGCGCAGCAGCCGGACGGATACCTCTACACCCACAATCAGCTGCACTTTCCGGGGCGGCGGTGGGTCAACCTTCAGATAGAGCACGAGCTCTATTGCCTGGGGCACCTGATCGAGGCGTGCGTGTCGTACGACGAGATGGAAGAGGGAGACGAAAACCACTCTCCTCCCCTCTCACGGGAAGAGCAAGGAAGAGGCATGGGAATTGCCCGCAGGGCGGCCGACCTGCTTGTGAGAGAGCTCATGGAGGCAGGTCCGGATTTCACGGACGGGCACGAGGAAATCGAGATTGCGCTGGTGAAGCTCTACCACCGGACAGGTGAGACCAGCTACCTAGAGCTGGCGCGGCGGCTGGTGGAGCGGCGCGGCCGGATCGCGCATTGGGCAGCACTCATCCGCCGGCAGGAGGCCAGCCGACAGGCACGCCAGCGACAGGTGGAGGCACAGCGCGCAACCTACGTGGCAGGTCACGCGGAGCATGCCTCGTTTCGCCTGCCGCCGGACAACTTCTCGAAGAGCGTCCGGTTTGGTAGGCAACGCCGGCTGCTGAGCGCGCTTTCGGGCAAGATGCTGCAACAGCACCGGCCGGTCCAGAGGACGCGTGTGCCAGAAGGGCACGCGGTCCGCTTTTGCTACCTGGAAACTGCAGCGGCGATGCTGGCCCGGGCAGGGGTGGCACCGGAAGTGCGGGCCGCTCTGGAGGCGACGTGGCAGCGCATGGTGACGCGGCGCATGTACGTCACCGGCGGATTGGGGGCTCTGCCCGCGATAGAGGGCTTTGGGCGCGACTATGAGCTGGACCCAGAAGCCTCCTACTCAGAGACCTGCGCGGCACTGGGCGGCCTTTTCTGGAACTGGGAGATGGCCCTGCTCACGGGCGAGGCACGCTACGCGGACCTATTTGAGTGGCAAATGTACAATGCGGCCTCGGTGGGGATGGGCTCTGACGGCAGGTCGTACCTGTACAACAACCCACTGGCATGCCGGGGGGGCATTGAGCGCCGGGCGTGGTTCGCAGTGCCGTGCTGTCCCTCGAACCTGTCGCGCACCTGGGCGGCGCTTGGGGCATACCTGATCTCGGCGAGTGAGACGAGGGCAGGCCACGGGCCGGGCCCGGTTGAGGGAAGCGAGATTTGGGTGCACCAGTACGTTGGGTGCCGGGCGCAAGCGGCGCCGGGGGTCGAGCTGCGGATGGCGTCGGAGCTTCCGTGGGACGGGCGAGTGCAGATCGAGGTGGAGGCAAAGGCGCCGGCGGTGTGGACGCTGCTGCTGCGTATCCCAAGCTGGACGCGCGGCCACGAAGTGCGGGTGAACGAACAAGCATGGGAGCCGCCGCCAGGGGAGCACCGGGCGCCGGTGACGACGGCGTCCGGCTATTCGCCATACGGGGCGTTCTATCTGCCGCTGCGGCGAAGGTGGGCAGCGGGGGATATGGTGACCCTCCACTTCCCGATGCCCATCGAGGTGCGGCGGCCGTCGCGCCTGGTTCTCGGGAGCAGAGGAAGGGCCAGCATCACGCGCGGGCCGCTGGTGTACTGTCTTGAGAGCGTGGACAACCCGGGGGTAGACCTGTTCCGAGAGCGGGTAGATCTGGGATCGCTGCGGACGGAAGGAGCAGGAGCGGCCGAGATGCACTGGGCTGGCGAGGGAGCCCGCCTCACCCTGCTGCGCGGGCGGACGACAGCCGGCAAGCCGCTGACGATGATCCCTTACTTCGCATGGGCAAACCGCGGACCGAGCCAGATGAACGTGATGGTGAGGCTGTAGGAGGCGGATGGTGCCCGGCGGCCGCGCTAAATGACACGGGCGCGGAAGGTAGGGTACTCAGGAAGAGGACGAGGGCGCGCTTCAGCCGGCTTGCCTACTTCCTCGCGCTTGAGCAGGAGAAGGGTCAGGTCGTCGAACTGGGGCTCGGCACCGACAAAGGCATTGACGGCCTCGACGAGGGCCTCCTGGACCTCGGGGGCCGTGCGCTTGGCATTTGCGCGGACCACTTGGAGCACACGCTCCCTTCCAAAGAGGGCCTGCCGCCCACTGTGGGCATCGGGCAGCCCGTCGGTGTAGCACACGAGGAGGTCCGCAGGGGCAAGTCGCACGCGCTGGGAGCGCCACATTTCCTCGGCGGACACGCCGAGGGCCATGCCGGTACGAACCAGCTCCTCGGGAGAGTCGCTGCCGGTGCGCAGCAGGAGGGGCGGCGGGTGGCCCGCATTGGCGTAGAGGAGGTCGCCAGAGGCCGGCTCCAGGACACCATAGAAGACGGTCACGAACAGGCCGGCCGGCGCGTCGCGGAGCATGCCGCGATTGGCCTCCGCCAGGACACGCGCCGGATCGCCCGGGTTGAGCGTGGCATGCGTCCGGATCAGTGTCCGGCTGAGGGCCATGTAGAGCGCGGCCCCCATGCCTTTGTCGGCCACGTCGGCGACGGCAATGCCCCACCGCCCGTCGCGGAGGGGGATGAGATCGTAAAAGTCGCCGGCCGTCTGGCGCGCGGGCATGAGCACGGCGGCCAGCTGCCAACCTGGGACGGATGGCACCTGCGGCAGCATCATGGCCTGGACGCGGCCGGCGAGGGCCAACTCGCGGGTACGTCGGCCCACTTGCTGGAAAGCGCGTGCGGCCTGGTTCAGGTAGCCCAGCAGCTGGAGGTCGCGCTCGCGCTGTTCCGTGAAGCGCTCGCCGGCCAGGTCGGTCATGCACACGACGCCCAGGGGCCGCTGGCCCGGCACGAGCAGGGGGATGGCCCTCCGCATGCCGCTGCTCCCCTCCAATTCGCGCATCGGGCTTGCCTCGCGGTAGGCGCGTGCCTCCAGGCGGTCCTCCTGCACGCCGATGGTCTCCAGCGACACAGCATGCTGGGCAGAAGGCGCGTGAGGATCCTGGCCGCGGGTGATCCGTTCCAGCAGCCGCAGGCTCGGCTCGTGGGTAAGGGCGATCCACACCTGGGCCTCGTGGATGCCAAAGCCGGCCAACAGGCCGCGCAGCACATAGTGAGCTGCCTGGCCAAGGTCGTCGGACGCATACATGGAGTGGATGGTCGCCAGCAGGAGGTCCGCGCGGTTGTCCTGGCTGCCGGCGGCAAGGCTTGACTCCAGGTAGTCGATGGCCGAGTTCCACTCGCCGGCCATAGTCAGCAGGTGCCCGACGCGGCCTGGGGCAAGCCGCTCGGCAAGGAAGCGCCGGCAGATGTCGTTGCGCAGGCGGTAGCGTTCCCCGTCGAGGCGCTCTATGACTCCGGTCAGGTAGAGAGGGTCAACATCGGGCGAGAGGGAGAGCGGAAGCTCGGAGCGGGGCAGCGTGCCGTGCCGGAGGAGAAGAAGGACGCAACGCAGCAGCTCGGGCTCGTCCTCGATCCGGCGGGCGGCCTCCTGGAGCGGCGCATAGACCGAGACCTCGCCGTCCAGGAAATGGCGCACTACCTGCTCCACGGTGCGCACGGTGAGCTTGGCCGAGGCTGTGGCCTGTGCGGAGCGGATGGCATCGCGGGTGATGTGCCGGATCAGGGTAGGATCGCCACGCGCCGCGCGGAGAAGCTCGCGCCGGGCACCCGGGGTCGAGGCCACTTGCTCACGCGCGATCTCCTCGGCGATGAGGGCTTCGCTTTCCGCCTCGGAGAGATCACGGACGTAGACCCGGCGGGCGATGCCGCGAAAGGGGGAAGACTCACCCACTGTGAGCCCGGCGAAGGAGAGCGCACCCGAAGCGACGACCAGAAGACGGCAATTCAGGGTCGACTGCTCCATGTAGGCGGCCCGCAGCGAGGTCATGAGTGCCTGCGCGAGGTCTGTGGGCAGCGATTCGAGGTGGTCCAGCAGAAGGACCAGGTCGTCGTCGAGCTGGGCGACTGCGCCGACGAGGAGGCTGCGATAGTCGGCACTAGTGGAAGCGGCAAGCCTGGGCGGTTCTAGATGGAGGCGAGTAGATTCGGCCAACCGGTGGGTCGTCACGCGGGCCAGGTCGCCGAAGAACCCGCGCACGGTGGAGGCGGCCAACCGGGATAGATCGACGTAGACGCAGGGCGGATAGGCCCGCTTCTCCAGCGCCTCGGCAACGGCCTGTACCAGGAGGGTCTTGCCTGAGAAGTGCGGGCCCAGCAGAGTCACGTAGCTGCCCTCGTCAATCGACTCGAGGATCTGCTGGACAGCCTCCTTCTGGTGGCTGAGCAGTGAGCGCGCGGGAGACCAGGTCTCGTCGCGCGGTGCGTAGGCCACGCCGCGGCTCATAGCCCTTCCTCCTTCAGCTTGCGAAAGAGGTAGCCGAGATCATAAGTCCGCTTGAGGACCTTGGTGAAGACGGGTGAGGTAAGAAAGTACTCCTTGCCCTTGCGGTGGAGGATGCCGGCAAGGACCAGGACATCGCATGCGTCCTCGATCGCCTGCTCGGATAAGGCGATGGCCTGCCGGCGCAGGGCGGAATCGATGAACTCGTGAGTGAATCCGCGCACTGGCGTGTCCTCGTTGGCAAGCAGGACCGCGTAGATGATTGCCTTTTCGCGCTTTTCGGTGTTCTGCATGAATGAGGTCAGCAAGTGACCCTTGAAGCCCTCGTCGGAGTACACATCGATGAGGCTCTCGGGGTTGATCTCACGCTCACCAGTCATGTCCAGGCGGCGCAGGAGGATCATGCAGTAGTACTGTATGAGGTTGGGATGGCCAGCGGTCTCTTCATAGATGCGGCCGACGACCTCGTCGCGGTCCTTGATGTGGACGCGCAGGTTCTCCATGGGCGTGATGATCAGCTCCTGGGCCTGCCGGCGCGTGAACTCGCTGAGGCGTACTTCCTGACAGAAGTTGTAGAAGGGGGAGTCGAGCAGGTACTGCTCCTTCATCGCCTCCCGGAAGCCGGCCATGATGTACTGGCAGGCGCCCTTGTTCGACGAGGCACGCAGCATGCGGAAGAGCTCCCAATCGCCACGCTGCATCAGCACGAGGTTGTCGATCTCGTCAAGGAAAAAGACCAGCTTGGGCTTATGCGCCTGGGCCATTCGCTCGAGGAAATTGGGAAACCAAAAGACCGTCTGCTGTAGATGCATCCGGACGAGCTCGCGCGGGTTGAGCTTGCGCACCACTTCGCGCATGTAGTCGTCGGCGCTGAGAAGGTCGCTGCAGTCGAGATAGACCACATGGCCCGACTCGCCGCCCTCGCGGTAGATGCGCTCTACCTCGCGGAGCAGGCTTGTCTTGCCAATGCGCCGGATGCCGAGGATGGCGTGGTTGGTGTCGGGGTTGCTCAGGATGCGCTGTACCTCGTACTCGCGGCCAAAGAAACGGCTGCCGGTCACGGGCGCGCGGGTCTCATAGGGCGCTAGGGTGGATATGGGCACCTGAGCCGAGATGAGGTCGAGGAGCTCACCGCTGGGGCGGCGCGATGCCACGAGCCGTTCCTGCTCGTCCTGGCCAACCACGACGAGGTTGTAGAGCGGGCTGGTGGTGTAGGCAAGCAGAGGACGGCTGTCGCCTTCCAGCAACACCACAGCAGTCTGGCGGCCCCAATCGCGCTGGCGGCGGAGATCGGCCAGGATCTGGAGGAGATGTTGGGTGGAGCTCCCCTCGAGGTCGGCGGCCCTGACCCACACCACGGGAGTTCGATTCGAGAGTTTGAGCTTCCAGCCGGCAAGATCGATCTCGAAGAGCTCCAGTCCGAGGCAGGGCTCGACAGGCTGTACGCGGTAGCCCACTTCCCCGCTGAGCCGGCGAAGGATGGGCGGCCAAGCCTTGGTCATTGTATTGCTCTCTCCTTCTACCGGAACCGCAGGAGGCCGTAGCTGCCCATCACATGCAGGACGCGCCGTACTAGTCCGGTGTCGGCCCGGGCATAGTTGCTGAGCTCGGCGATCGAGAGCCAGTCTCCCTCATCGGGAATGACCTCGTATAGGGTGCCGGCGAGGGACGCCGTCTCGTCGTCACCCACGGTGCAGGACGAGACGCGCCCGGGCTCGGGACGGAGAACACGCTGGAGACGGCCGCCCGGCGTGCGCAGGCCTTGAACGCCGGACCTCGAAACGTCACGGGCCGTGTGGAGCGGGCTGCCCTCCGGAAGAGCTTGGGCGGCGGTGTCCTGCCACTCGGAAGGCACAAAGCGCAGGCGGCCGCGGTCGAGCAGCGTCTTGCGGTCTACGGAGAGCATGGGCCGGCGTATAACGAGATCACAGTGAATGGATGCCCGCGTTCGCCCCCCCATGAAGGCGTTGCTGCCGAGCCCGATGTGAACGGTACCGGCGGCCTTGGCATCGTGCAGGGGGTTCCCGGTCAAGCCCTCTGCCACCGGGTTGAGGCCGATACCGATCTCGGCGAGCACGGCCCAGTTGCGGTCGCGCTGTGCCTTGGCGCGCTGGAACTGGGTATGCTCGAGCCACTGCACAGCGGCACTGCGCTCCGGCTCGACGGTCCGCACGCGTCCCTGCTGGAAGTGGACGACAAAGGCCTCAGCCGGGGTCAGGACACGGCCCGGGACGGAGCCCGTCACGCAGACGCTGCCCTGAGCAGTACCCTCCAGGGGCGCGATGTAGGTCTCGCCGGAAGGGACATTGCCCCAGGCGCCATCGTCGATCAGGCCATTGCTCGCCACGGGGAGCCGCTCCCAGCCCCCGATGTCGGCGACCAGGTGATGCGGCACCCCGTCCGGCGAGAAGCTGGTGAGCTCCAGGCGCTGTCCGCGCGCAAGGGCCACCTCGACGCACTGGCAGTCGGCCACAAGCCGCTCCATGTCCGCGTTGGCGAGTTTGAGTAGGTCAGGCTCGGCGCCGGGCATGTGGCCGATGCGGGTGCGGGCACTCCAGTGGGTCTCGAGCAGGTGACGCCGGAAAGCGAGGCAGTCGGGCTGGGCGTTGACGCAAAGGAGGATGGCGCGCGCCTGGCGGATGGCCCCCTGGGCGACCAGGCTCATCTCGGCCTGCTCTGGTATCAAATGCTGGATCGACAGGGGCACGACGACGAGGGTGTGGGGCACCCGAAGGGCAACGGCCGCACAGGCCAGGATTTCGGCGGTCCTGAGCGTCGTCTCGTCGGCGACAATGACAAGCTCCTGCCCCGGCTCCAGGCCAAGGCAGGCCGTGATGCACTGTCGCGCTCCTGCCTCCACGAACGGATCAACCGGCATAGTCCCACTCCTGAGCCAGCGCCTTCGCCTGAACCGCGCTCGGGCGGATTGTACCATACGTGGACGGCACGGCACAAGACCTGACAGGCCCCGAAGGACCTGCCAGGTCGTTACGCGAGGGCAGCAGGCGTGTTACCAGGTGCCTGAGGCCGTACAGCTGGCCCCGTCGGCAAAGGTGTAGCCGGCAAGGGTCATGTTTGTTACGTCAATCGTCCATGTGCCGGAGATGGCCGAGCCCCACGGGAAGCGGGCGTAGCCGTCAACGTGGCTGGTGCGCGTGCGGCTCACCGGCCCGCCGGTGGGCCACCAGAGAGAGGCATCCACCGCCACCTGCGGCACGTTGGCCATGTTCTGGTCGAGCACCTCAACCTTCCAGCGAAGGTGAATCCGGCCGAAGGGGTCGATCATGGGCTGCGCGAGGATCACACCACACGTCAGGGTGTTTGGGGGCGGTCCACCGCCGCCGACGAATGCCAGGCTGGAGTGCCAGCCGTAGCTGCCGCCGGCCAACGGCGCGGCCGTGTTGGTGGCCTCGTCATAGGCCCACAACTGCGTGCCGTCCAGCGAGGCGGCGTAGACGATGTGGTTGGCGCGGTCAGCGGCCCCGCTCCCGTACCAGGTCAGGTTCACCCCGGAGTCGACGGGCGGGCTGGATGGGCTGCCCAGATCGAACCAGTGGATGTTGCTTCCGCCGGCTTCGAAGTAGTATCGGTTGCTCATCACAACACCAAACCGGGCATACTCGCCGTTGCCCACCGAGGAATAGTAGTCGGTGATGCTCCAGGAGTGCACATCCACCAGATGGGCGTTGGTTGTGGCGTACTCGCCGATCACGTATTGGTCAGTTGCCGGCTCGTAGTCGCCCATGGCGTTGGTGGTGAAGGGGAGGGTCAACGTACTCCAGGCCCCACCCACCGTATACCAAAGCGTGCTGCTGTTGACCTGCGTGTAAAGGAACTCGCCGGCTACCGTCACCTCTAGGTTGCAGTACTGGCCGGAGGCGCCAGGGGGACCACCAATCACGTGCGACCAGGAGTCCGTTGCAGGGTCGTACGCCCTGATGTCTCCATTGGAGTAGTCGTAGGCTAAGAGCGTGCCGTCGCTGCCCGCAGCCATCTGGCAGCCGGTCTCAAAGGGAGTCAGCGTCGTCCAGGAACCGGCCACCGGGTCGTACACCGAAAAACCGGCATCCCCAATGTCCAGGCTGGTCTTGTAGAGCAACCCGCCGTTCGCCAATGGGCGGAGAGGCGCCAAGGGGCCAGGTGTCGTGGGAACGACATTGCCTTGGGTGGTCTCCGGGAGCGGGCGCTGTGCGAGGCCCGGGACCGCCACGAGCGAGACGAGCAGCAGGCCAATCAAGACAGACCAACGAGCGTTCTTGTGCATCTTGGTTCTCCTTTCTCTACGAACATCTCGACTGTGAGACTGCTTAGCCAGCAAGCGTCAGGTGTTTGTCGGTTGTGACCTCCTTTCTTTGGCTCGTGAAGCTCCTCTGCACGGCGGATCACCGCCTGCGGCGACTGCACAAGAACAGTCAGGCTAGGGTGTCCGCCACCACTCCACAGCTACCAGATCCCAGTGGCCGTGCAGTTGGCCCCGTCGGCAAAGGTGTAGCCGGCAAGGGTCATGTTTGTCACGTCCAGTGTCCAGGTGCCCGAGACAGCTGAGCCCCACGGGAAGAGGGCAAAGCCATCGTAGTGGCTAAGTCGGGTCCGACTTGCCGGCCCACCGGTGGGCCACCAGAGGTCGGAATCCACCGCCACCTGCGGCACGTTCGCCATGTTCTGGTCGAGCACCTCGACCTTCCAGCGAAGCAGGATGCGGCCATAGGGGTCGACTGCTGGCTGCGCGAGGATCGCCCCACACGTCAGGGTGTTGGCCGCGCCCGTGGCATTCACAGCCAGGTCGTCGATGAACCATCCGGCGTGATTGACCACAGTGGAGGCCATCATGTGGAACTCGATCGTGACCGGACCGCCGGCGAACGGCGTCAGGTCGACAACCTGCTGGACCCAAGCCGTCGGCTGCACGAAGCTGCTTTCACAGTGCTGGAGGATGGGTGTGCCGTTTGCGTACACCTCGGCCCAATCCCAGTAAGAGAAGAGGTCGTACCACTCCCAGAAGCTCATGGTCGCTCCGGTGTAGCCGGTAAGGTCCAGCGAGAGAGTCAAGATCGAATCATCGGCCAGGTTGGTGTTGGAGCATTCGGCGAAGCCGGCGTTGTTGCCGAGGTTCTGATAGCAGGTGTTCAGCCGCGTGCCCCACATGCCGGTCCCTGAGTAGGCAGAGGCTGGAGGGTAGTTGCTGGAGTCGCACGTGGCACCGTTCCACGCATAGGTACCCCAGGTCCAGTCAAGGGAGGGGAGCAAGCCGCCGTTGGTGGCCTCAAAGTCAGAGAAGTAGACCAGGTCGCCGGGTAGGACGACCGGAGCTGCTGGTGACTGGGGCTCGGCGCCCAGGCGCAGGTAGCTGGCCTCAGCCTCAAGCTCATCCTGGACCGGATCACCTCCTGACGCCTGCACGGCCAGGCCGGGAACCAGCAGCAGAGGGATGAGCAGCAAGGCAGCGATAGAAGACGACCAACGCACATGTCCGTTCATTTGTCATGCTCCTTTCGTGTCTGGGTGAATCGTGCATTCACCTTGCGATTGACCGCTCTGGCTTCTCGATTCTTTCTTACCCTCCTTCCCTGCTGGCGCAGGGAACGCCAACTGGCGGCGCCTGGCTGATGTGCGGGCCGCCATCGTCCCTTCCCTCCGCAAAGCGCGGCGCGGCAGCGGTCTGCGGACCCAGTGCCGGGAGGTAGCCCGCCTGCTCCTGAGAGAGCGACGAAGCGAGAGAGATTTCAAGAGCAAGGTCGTGTGGGCCATACCCTGAACCCAGCACCCACCCTATTCTACAGCGGGGGCCGCCTGATGTCAAGGACGGGTTCGCAGGCTTGCGAGGCCATGCTGGAGCCCGCCAAGGGGTTCTGTTGACCGCAGGGTCTTGACTATGATCGTCCAGTATAGCAAAATGACGCGTCGCTGGGCGTGAGTTGATGGGGTCATGAGCAGGCACGGGCGCCTCAGGCGCGGCCGGACGGTACTGCCCGGCAGGAGAGGCATGGTGTCCACAACGGAAACGGTCGAAATCTCGGGCTTTGTCAGACCCGGTTTTGAAGGAGTGCGCGAGGCATTCGTCGAGAATTGGAGCCACCGTGGCGAGGTGGGGGCTGCTCTGTGCGCCTACCTGGAAGGGGAGCCAGTGGTGGATCTGTGGGGTGGGGTCCGGAACCAGGCCACCGGCGAGCCATGGGAAGAGGACACCATGGTGTTGGTCTTTTCGACGACCAAGGGCATGAGCGGACTCGCTATGGCGCTGCTGCATTCACGCGGCCGGCTCGACTATGAGGAGCGGGTTGCGACGTACTGGCCCGAGTTCGCCCAGCGGGGCAAGGAACGGGTGACGGTGCGGCAGCTCCTCTCCCACCAGGCGGGTCTCTACGCGCTCGACACGCCAGTGCGACGAGACCTGGTCGCCGACCCGAACAAGCTGGCGGAAGTGCTGGCCCGCCAGCGCCCGGCTTGCGAGCCGGGCACCGAGCAGGCCTACCATGCCGTCACGCTCGGCTTCTACGAAGGCGAGCTGCTGCGCCGGGTGGACCCACAGCACCGCACCTTGGGCCGGTTCTTCCAGGAAGAGATTGCCGTGCCGCTCAAGCTCGACTTCTACATCGGCCTGCCACAGTCGGTCTCGAATTCCCGGCTGGCGACCATCACGCAGGACATGACCGACCTTTCGGGGCTGAGCCTGCGGATGCTCCCGCAGATCTGGGCGGCCGTCAACCCGCGCTCGCCGCTGCGCCGGTCACTGCTGGGCAATTCCAGCCCAGCGATCCTGTTCGACCGGGAGAAGGTGTACGTGCGCGGGATAGAGGTGCCGGCGGGCAACGGCGTCGGAACGGCGCGCGCGCTTGCCCGGGCGTACAGCGTCTGCGCGATGGGCGGAGGGGAGCTTGGCGTGGGGCGAGAGACGCTGGAGGCCTTGATGGCCCCCGCTGTGCCGCCGCGGCGCGGCTTTCGGGACAGTGTGGTCTTGGCGGACTGGGAGCTGTCGCTCGGGTTCCAAAAGCCAAATGCGGCGATCCCCTTTGGCCGGCCGGGGGCGTTTGGGGCGCCCGGCTGGGGAGGGTCGTTCGCCTTCGCCGACCCTGAGAGAAGGCTGGGATACGCCTACGTGATGAACCGGATGAACGCGGGCCAGGGCAACGAGCCAAGAGAAGAAGCGCTGCGAAAGGCGCTTGACAGGGCAATCGACGAGGGGAGGCAAGAGCCATGATCGAACACTCTCAGGCGGAAAAGGCCGGTCTGTACCTGATCACCTTGTGTGTGGAGATACCTACGCGGCGCACGGGTACGCCGGGGAACCGTGCCGCGACCGCGTTCTTCGCCGACCGAGTGTCCGCCCTTGGCTGGCATACCGAATGCCCGCAGTTTGATTGCATGGACTGGCAGGAGGAGGGCGCCGATCTGATCGCCGGTGGGCAGCAGTGGCCGGTGCAGGTGAGCCCGTTTTCTGCGGGTGGCTCGGTGAGCGGGCCCCTCGTGGTTGCTTCTGTCGTCGAGGAGCTGGAAAGGCGAGACCTTGCCGGCACGGTTGTCCTGCTGCAGGGTGAGATCGCTCGCGAGCAGCTGATGCCGAAAGGGTTTCCTTTCTACAACCCGGAGGAGCATAAGCGGATCGTGCGTGCCCTCGAAGAGGCACGGCCGCTGGCCATCGCCGCCGCTACCGGCCGGAATCCCGAGCTTGCCGGGGCGCTGTATCCATTTCCCCTCATCGAGGACGGCGACTTGGACATCCCCTCTGTGTACATGACCGACGTGAGCGGAGAGAGGCTTGCGCGACTTGCCGGCCAGGCGGTCACCCTCCAGATCCGTGCGGAGCGCCGGAGGGCCACGGGCTGCAATGTCGTCGCCAGACGAGGCGGGGGCAGCGGGCGGCGAGCCGTCGTCTTTGCCCACATTGACGCCAAAGATGGAACGCCGGGCGCAATCGACAACGCCGGCAGCGTGGCCGTGCTCCTGCTGCTGGCGGAGCTTCTCCAGTCGTATGCCGGGGGCCTGGAGATAGAGATCGTGGCGATGAACGGCGAGGACTATTACGCGGCGCCGGGCGAGAAGCTATGGCTGAGCCAAAACGAGGGGCGGTTTGAACAGATCCACCTGGGCATCAACCTGGACGGCGTTGGCCACCGCGGTGGGCGGCCCGCCTACTCGCTGTACGGATGCTCAGAGCTGCTCTCAGAGCGCATCCGCGCCGTGCTGGGATGCTACCCCTCCCTGATCGAGGGACAGCCCTGGTACCAGAGCGACCACAGTCTCTTCCTGACTGCCGGGGTGCCGGCCCTGGCCTTGACGTCTGAAGCATTCAGCGAGCTGTGGAGCGAGGTCGCGCATACGGACCGGGACCGGCCCGAGCTGGTGGAGCCGGTTCAGCTCGCGGCGATCGCGCATGCAATGCGCGACTTGCTCCTGAGCCTGAGCGCCTAACCCGGCTTCTCGACCACCCTGCCGCCGTTCCCAGCCAAGGATCCGCCACCCGGAGTAGATCCCTACTACCCAGGGAGTAGGGATCTACTCCGGGCTCTACTCTCCAGGGAGTAGTTACCTACTCCAGGCCCTCCTCCCTGGGGAGCACTCTTTCTTCAGCCCTTATTCCCGCCGTTCGACCGATATTCAGCGGCTCCTCCATGCTGTATACTGTTTCTATCGATTTCGGAAAGATAACACACTTTTCTACACAAGAGAACGTGTAATTACGTGTAAAGGAGATAGAAAATGGCAGAAAAGCAGGTTCTGACAGCAAAAGAGTCGGCGGACTACCTGAGGATCAGCACCTTCACCCTGCGCAAGATCGAGCGCCAGGGCCTGATTATCCCCTACCGCACTCCGGGTGGGCACCGGCGCTACAGCCTGGACATGCTCAACGACTACCTGGAGCACAGCCGGATCTATCCGCGCTAGCGGAACCCGGCCGCACCTAGAGGGCTGCGGGCCGTGGGACGGGCAGGGTGCCTGTCCCACGGCCCGCCCTTTATGGAAGGCGCCGGTCGCGCCGGCCGACCATAAGGCCCGGCTGGCACACCCGGCAGAAGTGAGTCGAGCGCTTCTGGAGGGTGACCTCGCTGATGGGGCTGCCGCAGCGAGGACAGGGTTGTCCCGGCTTGCCATGGACCGCGAGGAAGTCACGAATCTCGACGTCGATAGCGGCACCGGTTCGTTCCTCAAGAATGTCCACCGCACTGCTCAGCACGATGCGCATGGAGGCATACAGGCGAGCCACTTCGTCCGAGGCCAGGCTGGTGCGCCGGCGAAAGGGATAGACCTGAGCGTGCCAGCAGATCTCGTCCGCGTAGGCGTTGCCGATGCCCGCCACAAAGCGCTGTTCCGTCAGGACCCCCTTGATTTCCCCGGTGTGGCGGCGCAGCCGCTCGCAGAATAGCTCCAGGCTGAGCAGAGGGTCGTCGGCATCCGGTCCAAGCTCGGCAAAGCCCGGCACTGCTTCGAGGCGGGCCGTCAAGTACACCTTGCCCATATCGCGCGCGTCGTGGTAGCGCAGCTCCTGGCCGCCAGAGATCGAAATCACCAGGGCATCGCGCGCCCGGGCACGCGCCAGCGGCTCCCCGTAGCGCAGCCGCCCTGCAAGCATGGGATTGATCACCAGCCAAAGCGGCTCACCCGAGAAGGGCAGGAGCAGGAACTTGCCGCGGCGCCCGGCGGCCGCGAAGGATCGGCCGGCGAGGAGGGAAGAAAGGTCGCCGCCGAGAAGGTTGCGGACGATCACCGGCCGCCGCACCTCAATCGACTCGATCTGGGCGCCCGCGAGGCGCGGCTCAAGGTAGCGGCGGATGACTTCGAGGTCTGGCAGCTCAGGCATGTCGTGTCTCCTTGGACGACCGGTCCGGAGCGCGGCGCTTCCGGGATCGGGGGTCACGAGGCAGCCGGTCCGGCGACGGTGAGAGGTCCCTGCGCAGTCGGAGAGAGAACATTTGCGCGTTCGACCGGATCGTAGTACTGTTGCGGGGTTCGCCTGTGCTCAGCAACCGCGCGCGTGCGGCTGACTCTGCGGCGGACGCCCGGCGATCTGCACGAGTGTGGGCAGCACTGCCCCACGCAAGGACAGGAGAAACCCGATGCCAAAGGCACCATTTGTGGGCAAGGCCGTTACGCTGCGTCCCTTCGAGATTGACGACATCAAGGCCCTGCGCGAGTACTTGAACCATCCTGACCTGATGGGAAGGCGGCACATCCCGTGGGGCTATCCCGAGTTCCTGCCGCTCATCGAGCCGCAGGTCCACGGCCTCCTCGAGCGGTGGGCTACCGAGGAGAGAACAGTCGTGCTCGCCATCGATGCGCATGTCCAGCGGCAGGGATGGGGCCTCTCCGGCGAGGCATCGGAGGAATCGCAGCTGATTGGCCATGCTGAGTTCAGCTGGGGCTGGGACCCGCACGCGCCTTCGGTGTCGGTCGTCATCGATCCCAATCAGCAACGCAAAGGTTATGGCAGCGAGGCGCTCTTCCTGCTCCTCCAGCACCTCTTTGCCTATACGCCCGCCCACAACGTGAGCTGTTGGATTGCCGAATGGAACGAGGCAGGGCTCGGCTTCGCCTCGGCCAACGGCTTCAAGACAGCGGGCCGCATGCGCCGGGTGGGGATGTACGAAGGGCGTGCCTTTGACCTGATCATCACCGACCTCCTGCGGCCCGAGTTCCAGGCTCGCCTGGCCGAGCGTACCGCAGCTGAACAGACACAGGAATAGGAGGATCACATGCCGCTCGAAGGACAGTTGGTTGCACTCCGCGAACAGAGACGTGACGACCTGCCTTTCCTGATGTCGCTCCAGAACGAGCCACAGACGCAAGCGTGGAGCCTGGCGCTGCCCCCGGACTTTACCGATTGCATGTACGAGAAGCGCTACGAGGCACGCGAGTTCTCCTACGACCCGGACGAAGCGCGCTTTGTGATCGTACACAAAGAAACAGGGGAACTGGTCGGGCAGATCCAATACACGGGCCTGGAGCGCCGCTGGTCGGTCGCCATCGGGATCATCACGGCCGCCAAGTTCTGGGGCACCGGGGTGGCGCTGGATGCGCAGGAGGTGCTGCTGCGCTTTCTGTTTTGCGAGCTTGGGCTGCGCGTTGTGCGGCTCTTTACGCACTCGGGCATTCCGCGCGCCTCCAGGCTGGCCGAGAAATCGGGATTCCAGGTGTCGGGCCGCATGCGCCAGTCGATCATCAAATATGGCGGGCTGCACGACAACCTGGTGATGGACCTGCTGCGCGAGGAGTATTTTGCGCGGCATCCTGAGCTGGCCGATACGCTTCCCGCCCTGTAGCCGCCGCGTCGCTACCGGGTCTCGGTGACCTTGCGCAGGCCGCGCGGGCGATCGGGATCGTAGCCGCGCGCGACCGCAAGGTGCAGCGCCAAGAGCTGCCCGGGGAGGATCGCCGTCATCGGCGAAAGCCACTCGGGTACGCCCACCGGAAGCGGGAATGATACGTCCGCCAGCGCCAGCGCTGCCGGGTCATCACTGATGACCATCAGCTCTGCCTCGCGCCCGCGAAGGGTAGAGATAGTTCCAAGCACCTCTGGGAGCACGGCCCCGGACGGCGCGACCACGATCGCCGGAAAGCCCTGCTCAACGAGTGCGAGCGGGCCGTGCAGGAAGTCAGCGCTGGAGTAGGGCTCCACCGGGGTGTAGGTCAGCTCCTTGAGCTTGAGCGCCAGCTCAAAGGCCGTAGCGTAGTTGTAGCCGCGGCCGATCACAACGCAGGAGGAGATGGTGAGGCAGCGCTCGGCGGCGCGCTGCACGGGGCTCGGCAGTGCCAGCGCCTCGGCCACCTGCTGCGGCACCCTCCGGAGTGCCTCCCACCGGCCGGCATCCCCCTCCAGGGCACAGCTCAGCAGGGCGATCGCCGCCAGCTCCGCGGTATAGGTCTTGGTGGCTGCCACCGAGCGCTCTGCGCCGGCGTGCAGCGCCAGGACATGCTCGGCAGCGCGGCCAAGGTCGGATCCAGGCTCGTTGGTGATGGCGGCGGTCAGGGCTCCCTGCCGACGGCCCTCGGCAACGACCGCCACGATGTCAGGGCTCTTGCCACTCTGGCTGATGCCCAACACCACGGCCTGCTCCAGTGAAGGGGGCGTGCCGTAGAGCGTGTAGAGGCTTGGTGTCGCCAGCGCCACCACGAGGCCGTTGGAAGCCCCCAAGAGGTAGTTGGCATAGCGCGCTGCGTTGTCACTCGACCCGCGCGCAGCGATGACTACGAGCCGGGCGCGGCGCCGTGTCATTTCCGCCGCAAGGGCCTGGGCAGCCGGATGTTCGGCGTGCACGAGGCGCGCAAGCACCTCGGGCTGCTCGTTGATCTCGCGATAGAGATGGGAGTTCTCGGCCCGGCTCATCATGGACCGTCGAACCGGACTTCGGACACCTGGTTGGCTCCACTTCCCGAGCAGTTCTCCGTGACCGCTGCATTCAGCACGTTGGAGCGCAACTGGCAGCCGCGCGCTCCGGACTGGCAAGTTCCCGGCTCTACCACCGCCACATAGTAGGTGCCCGGCGGCAGACCGGTCAGCAGGGCGTCGAACTTGCCGTCCTCTTTCGTGGGGTTCACGACGCCATCCCACAGGTTCGACCAGACTCCGACCGCCACGCCCGGGTAGGGGCTCTTGTTCGCATGGTAGACAAAGCCCGTCACCGCGGCCATGTCGCAGCGGGCCCAGCCATGTACAAAACTACCTTTGAAGGGCGGCGGCAGCGTGTTCGTCGGCTTGGGTGTGGGCGTCTTCGTGCGCGTCGCTGCCGGCCTGCTGGTGGCGGTGGCCGCTGGAGGGCGGGGGGTCGGCGTGACGGTTGGTGGAAGTGTCGGCGTGGCTGCGGCTGTCACCGTCGCGGTGGCGACTGCGGGCGGCTCGGTGGGCGGCAGCGGCGTGAAGGTCAGTGTGGGGAAAGGCGTTGGGGATGGAACCGGTGTTGGTGACGCCTCGGCGGTCGGCGTGAAGGTAGGCCGCATCGTCTTGGTCGGTGTCGGCGTGACGCGCGCCTGCCGGACCGGGCTGCACTGAGCGATTGCCCCAAACAGAGCAATCACCGCAAGCAAGGCGGTCGCACGTTGGACCACTCGGTTTCTTACCATCGCTGCCCTCCGCTGTCCTCCACTATAGCACAAGCCAGCCGGCCCGGCAAGCACCTGGGAGAGGGCTGCCCGAGAGGCGCCATCCCCTTGTACGGGGCCTGGCGTGGGACATCGCACCTACCCTGTTCTCACAGGGGCAGGTTGGAGTTGACACGCGCCGACACGTGGCTAGAATGCGACTGTCCGTAGGCCGCGCTTGAGGACCGGAGAAAGGAGACCTTGCCATGTGTTTCTCTGCGGAGGCCAGCTTCGCTGCCAGCGGCGTGCTCGGCGCAACCAGCGTAGCAATCGTCCGGCTGCCCAAGGAGCGAGCCAGCAGGCCACTGGCGCTCTTTCCCGCCATCTTTGCCGTGCACCAATTCACCGAGGGTATCCTGTGGCTGGGCCGCGACGGGGTCGTGCCCGACAGGTACGACTCCACGGCCCTTTACCTCTACGCGATAATCGCCTTCGGCCTCTGGCCTATGCTGGTCCCCTTCTCAGCCTACCTGCTGGAGGCGGAAAGGCGAAGACGGCGGATCGTGCTCGCCTGCCAGGTGATTGGGTTGGGGGTCGGCCTGAGCTACATGGTGATCATTGTCGACGGACCGCTGGGGGTCTCCGCGAATTGCTGCGGGCTTAGCTACGAGGTGCACGCCCCCTACCTGCTTGCGCTGCCCTACCTTCTCGCAGTGTCCCTGCCCTTCCTGGCGTCCAGTCGGAAGAGCCTCGTGCTCTTTGGTGCAGGTGTGGCGGTATCGGCCGCTGCCGCGGCATGGGCGGCCTCAAATCAAACCTTTCCATCGGTCTGGTGCTTCTTCGCGGCCGTACTTAGTGCAGGTCTCTACCTGCATTTCCGGGCCGAGGCGCGGGCGATGGGCCACGTGGAGAGCGAAGGGACGGCCTCGGGCGCGCTCGCCCGATAGGCCGTAGTCACGTGGCGACTCTGACGGCGCAGTGAAGGCGGCCGGGTGATCCGCCTGCGCGGCCCCTTATGTCAATGCACTTTGGCCGAGTTGCCTGCCAGTATCCCTGTGAGCGCTATCACCGACAGACCCAGGAAGGCGACCGGCCATCCAGCTGCCTGCACCAGGCCCCCAAAGATCATTGGCCCCAGAAGCATGCCTGCGTTCTGGCCTAGAATGACGACCACCATCGCGGCCCCGCTCGGCCGCTCGTCTCCGGCGGCTTGGACAGCCGCGGCGAGCATATTGATCGGGACCAGGCCGACGAGGAATCCTTGCAGCACCAGGCTGGCGGTCAGAGGCGCAACACCCAGGAAGCAGGCCAGCGGGAAGTGCCAGGAGGAGGCCGGTGATGGAAGAGACCGACATGAGCACCCCGGCACCGCTCACCGTCAGCCCCAGCGAATCCATCAGGATCGGAAGGATGGGCGGCACCTTGAATTGGTTGAGGGGAGCGGCGATGCTGAAGAGGAGAAGGACAGCGAGGACCAGCCAGGCGATCGGCCACCGGGTCTTGGGGGCGCGTGCTTTCATGCGTCGAGCCTCCCCAGAGAGAGTACGGGGGGGTGTTCAAGAGGCAGAGTCCGGTTGTGCGGAGGGAGGCGAAGCATCTCGTTTCTATGTGGTCCGTACGGAATCAGGTCATCACGTGAGGTCGACGCGCTCCTTGGTGAGAGCTGCTGCCTCGTCCTGCGCCGCCCAGTAGATGTCAATCGGGAAGCGCCCGTGGAGCGGGCTCACCTGCGCGCCGAGCGCCGTCGCCCGCCAAAAGAGCCAGGCGAGCGGCCGCATGAAGCCGCTGAGGTCGACCGCCCGCCGAAGCTCGCCGAGCGTGGCGTCGTCCCAGCCGCCGGCCAGGCCGTAGAAGAAGGCAAAGAAGGGATAGGAGGGCAGGATGCCGATGAAAAAGACCAGGATGCTGGTGACCTGATCGCCCTGCCAGAGCAGCCCTCCCACCCAGCGGATGAGCAGGTAGTTGGCCGCGCCGGCCAGCAGCGGGGCGGCCAGGGACTGCCAGAAGTAGAAGCGCTGCGGGAAGCAGGTCCGGTGGTTTACCATGTAGGCGACGATGTTTTTGAGCCCCAGCCCGATGAAATAGGCGATCACCAGGCCGGTGATCTGGTAGCGTCCCACCAGGAGAATCGCCAGGACGATACGGATCGCCTGCTCCATGGCCACCAGGATGGACTTGAGGTAGGGCCGGTTGGACCCGAGCTGGACGTTGTCACCCACCCACGAGGGGTACTGGATCGCCCCCCAGATGATGAGCGGCACAGCATAGGCGGCCGCGCGCACGAACTCGGGCCCGCTCGCCCCCAGAATGAAGCGGTCGGCTGTAGCGAGCAGCATGGAGCCTATGAAGGCACTGATCATCCCTCCCCACTTGTAGGCCATTGCCGCATAGTATTGGCTCAGAGCCTGGCGGGCATGGGAGATGGCTTCCGAGATGGCGGGCATCAGGCCGTTGTAGAGGTTGGCGATCACCTGGTAGGCGAAGATAAAGTTCTGGGCGATACCCCAGTTGCCCCACACCTCGGCGTAGTTGACCAGCCGCGTCTGGGTGATGAGGATCTCGGCTGCCTGGCCGATGGTCCACGCCACCGAGCCGAGCATCTCAAAGACGCCGAACTTGAAGGCACTCTTGACCGTCGCCCAGTCGAAGTGCGCCAGGAAAAAGACGCGCGCGCGGAAGCCGAGGCGCCGGTAGAGCAGGAGGCCGAGCAGGAAGGCCAGCACCTCGCTGGCATAGGCGGCCAGCCCCATGCCGAGCAGCCCACCCATTGAGAGGCCAAAGACGGGGTGCGTCCGGCCCCAGGCCACCATCAGGGTGACGATGACCGGCTGGGCCAGCATGGGAAAGATCATCATGAGACCCATGTCGAGCATCTGGGCGCGGTCGGAGCGCTGCAGCCCCATGAAGGCGTGGCGCCACACCTGGTAGAAGCCGGGCAGCTGGATGAGCGAGTGGATGATGACGCTCCAGGCGTAGAGCGCATAGCCGGTGCGCGGCACCAACGTCCCGGCTACCAACGTGACGACTGCGACCTGGAGCGCGCCGGAGAGGGCCTGCCACCAGACAAAGATCTGGCCGTACTGCACGGCCCGGCGCGGGTCATCGACGCGATACTGGGCCATGAACTTGATGAAAGCAGCGCTCGTGCCCATGTCAAAGAGCAGCCAGACCAGGTTGAAGAACTGGGTGACCCGGCCCCAGATGCCAAGCGCCTGGGCAGAGGGCAGGATGAAGGAGGGCAGCACGAGGTTGTTGTAGATGACGTAGGGGATGAAGAGGATCAGGCCGAGCATCAGCGCAAAGAGAAAGCCGCCCAGCGGCCGGTGGAAGCCGATCTCGTCCCAGTCGGTCCCCTCCTCGCGGGCGGCGTAGTCGGCGCGGTTGGCCAGCAGCGTGTCAAGCGCCTCCGGGTGGGCGCGGCTGTAGCGCCGGACCAGCCAGAAGGCGAAGATGGCCAGAAGGAGCATGCCGGCCAGGGAGCCGAAGAGAACGGCCCTCTCGCGGGCGTGGGGCACGGGCGAGCCCCCGTAGTCAGCATAGCCCAGGGGCGAGGCACCGCCGGCCCGTGCGACCAGGTGGTACACCAGGTAGTTGAAGTAGGCCCACGCCTGCAGCTGGGTGTTGGCCTCGCCCAGGAAGGGGGTCAGCAAGTAGCCGTCCTCGACCGGAATGGCGCCGAGGATCAGCGAAGCGTCGCCAAAGCCCTCTACCAGGGGATCGAGGGCTGCCTTCTCGCCTCGAAAGAGGAGCCGCTCACGCACCTGTGGCGCGCTGGTCCACTCGATCTGCTCCAGCAGGGGATCGCCGTCGCCTTTGATGGGAGACAGGCTGAGCGCGTCCGCCCCTGTCGGTTCAAGGTAGACCGGCGCACCGAGGAGCCGGGAGACGTCGGCGGCGGAGAGGTCCGGCCCGAGAATGAGCAGAAGGCCGGCCCCCTCCGAAATGCGCTGAAGAGCGGCATCGCGATCGGGGAGTGTGCCGTTGAGCACAAGAACGTCCGCCTGCGCGGGATCAGGCACGAGGAGGAATGCACCGGCGGAGTTTACCGCCGGGTCGGCGGCGAGGTTGAGCGCGGTCCGGACGCCGTCATCCGGGCCGGCGTAGTAGACGCGCAGGGCATCCTGCGCGGCAACCGGTCGGGCAACCGCCAAGAGGAGAGCCACCGTTATGAGAAGGAGAATGCGCCTTTGCATGCGTCCCTCACTTTCTGTGAACTGCTCCGTTGCAGCCAAGCGCCTTGAGCACGCTCCAACGCCCCCAAGGGGCTACACTACGAGCGACGGGGCGGGTATGGAAACCCGGACGGCGATTTGCCGGGTATGGAAACCCGGCCTACAGGTGGCGGGTTTGGAAACCCGGACGGCGATTTGCCGGGTTTGGAAACCCGGCCTACGGGTGGCGGGTATGGAAACCCGGACGGCGATTTGCCGGGTATGGAAACCCGGCCTACAACCGGCGGGTATGGAAACCCGCCCTACGAGGACGACGCCCATCCGAGCTCTGACACTCTGCCAAAAATCTGCATGTACTATCCCGAAATGCCCGTTTTTCCAGAAACAATCATCGACCCTCGGCGTTGGGGGTGCAGGCGGCGGAGTGCCGGGCGCCGGCGGCGGTGAGGTGCGACCTAGCCTGCCCTGCCGGAGTTCCCTCCCACCTTCACGCGCGGGTCGACGATTGCGTAGGCGAAATCGAGCAGGAAGATTGTCATCGCCAGCAGGTAGGCATAGATGACCGTCTCGCCGACGATGACAGGCGTGTCGAAGGCGTTGATAGCCTGGATGAGGGCCCGGCCAAAACCGGGCCACTGGAAGATCGTCTCGAAGATGGGCGCGCCGGTCCACATCGCGATGACCGTCAGCGCAAAGTCGGTGATGATGGTGGGCAGCGTGGGGCGCAGGATGTAGCGCCGCTCTACGTCCCGATCCTTCAGCCCCTTCGCCTTGGCCATTTCCACATAGTCCTCGCTGGAGTAGATGAGGAAGAAGGTCCGCCAGCTGTAGGTTTGGATGGGCAGGGAGGTCATCGTGATGGCTACCAGCGGCAGGATCATGTGTTTCAGCATGCTCAGGCCGTACAGAATGTCGTTGTCGGGCGGCGGTGCATCTACCATGTGGCCGAAGGGCAGCCAGTGGAGGAGGGCGGCAAAGATCAGGATGAGGAAGATGCCGTAGAACCAGCCTGGAGCGGCCGAGGTGGGTGCCAGCAGCACGAAAACCTTGTCCCACAAGCTGCCGTACCTGCGCGAGAGCGAGAGGGCAATGCCCAGGCAGACGAAAAAGATGACAAGGCTCGAGGTGCCAAATAGGACCAGGGTGGCGGGCATCCGTTCCAGGAGGATGTTCCTGACCAACGTGGAGCCGCTGTCGCTGGTCATGTGCAGCGCGCGGCCCAGGTCCAGGGTGAGGGCATTCCTGAGGTAGATGACGCTGCGCACCATGAAGGGCTTGTCAAGCCCATAGCGCCTCTCCATGATGGCGATCTGCTCGTCGCGCAGCTTGGCCCTTTGCTCCTCCGGCAGGTTCTTGAATTGGGGGCTCAGCGCCAGCGCCATGTCGACGGACTCGCGAATCTCCCCGCGCTGGATCTTGTCCACCCAGCCGCCCATGTTGGCGATCAGGATCGTCAGGTAGACGCCAACGACGACGGTGAGCGCCAAGCTGATGAGCCGGAACGTGGCGTAGCGGGCTACCCTTGCGAGGGTGCTGCCGCCGGCCTTTTTGGGCAGCGCGGCCTTGGGCTTGGCGGTTAGCGCGGCTTCACTCAACGGATCCTCCTCTGGAGGTGTTTTCCTCCTCCAGAATAACGCGCATCGGGCTGGGCTGTTCAGCCGCCGGGCCGGAACCCGTGGGCCTGAGCGGGTTCCGGCCCGGCATGGGAAGGCCGAACGCTCAATCGGCCGGGTAGAAGTAGAGGTCGGTGGGTTTGAACTTGCTCAGCCTGCGAAAGCGCCCTTTGATCTTCATCCCGATCCAGTCGGTGCTCGCCTGCGCGGGATCGACACCCACCAGCCGAGCGAGGAAGAGGGTGTTCACTCCGGGGAACTCGACCTGGACCAAGACGTAGGGCGTCTCCGGCAGGAACTCTTCGCTGCCAAAGTGGCAGACGGTGAAGGCGTGCACGGTGCCTTCCGCCGGGATCTCGACCCAGTCGGTCTCCTGGCCGGAGTACATGTCGTGGCCGCGCGGTGTGGCGTAGGTATAGCCTGTCTCGGGATCGCGGCTGGCAAGGAGATGCCCGCTGGAGAGGCCGGCGAACCAGGGTGAGTCCTGCCCGTAGGAGTGGAGATAGGTCATGCTGTAGGGCTGCTCGATCAGGATGGGCGCCATCTTCTTGAGCTGCTGCAGCGCCGCGTCATCCAGCACGGTGGGAAAGGGAACATTGTGCAGAATGTAGCCGCCGAACGTTTCTTCGATATCGTGCCTGGCCATGTTAGTCCTCCTTCTCCAGGATGCTGACGGTGACGTAGGTGCCGGTGCCGGCGTGGCTGTGGATGGCGCCGCGCCGGGCGTTGGGCACCTGCAGGGTCGAGTCGCCAAAGTGCTTGCCGATCCTGTCCTGGAGCTGCCAGATGGCAAACACCGCCTGCATCAGGCCGGTGGCGCCGACGGGATGCCCGCAGGCGATCAGGCCGCCGCTCGGGTTCACGGCACAGGCCGACTTCTCGGGAAGGTCCAGTCCGTAGTCTACGTTGGGCAGGAAGGCCTTGCCACTGGCGGCGAAGGGCCCTCCTTCGCCATAGCGACACAGCCCCATGTCCTCGTAGGTCTGGATCTCCGAGCTGGTGTAGGCGTCGTGCAGCTCGACGAAGTCGACCTCGCGCAGGGGGTCGTGCAGTCCGGCGTTCTTGTAGGCCTCTTTGGAGGCCATGCGCCCGGCCCGGAAGGAGTGCACACCGGGGTAGCGGAAGCCGTGGGCCCACAGGCGCCGGTAGTAGGCGCGCGTGTCGGCGGTGTCCTCGCAGGGCAGCATGTTGTACTTCACGAAGTCGTCGTAGCTCTGGTGGGGCCGGTCTGCCATGCGCATCGCGTCGGTGCCGCGGCCGATGCCGGTCACCCGCACGCGCGGGATGCGCCGGCCTGAGGCCTTCTCCAGCTTGGCGAGGCCCTCCTCGCTGCACAGGATGGAGGCCGCCGCGCCGTCCGACATGACACAGATGTCCAGCCGGGTCAACGGCCAGGCGACCATGGGTGCGGCGCGCACGTCGGCGATGGTGAGCTTTTCGCGCTTCTGGGCGTAGGGGTTGTGATAGGCGTTCATGTGGTTCTTGACCGAGACATGCGCCATCTGCTCGGGCGTGGTGCCGAACTCTTTCATGTGGCGAGTGACCATCATCGCATAGTAGCCGGAATAGAAGCCGCCCACCGGATAGTCAAAGCTGATGTCCGAAGCGAGGGCAATGAACTCGTTGCCCTTCCAGGTGGCGACGTGGCTCATCGTCTCGAAGCCGTAGGCGAGGCAGATGTCCATGTAGCCCGAGGCAACCGCCTTCCACGCCTCCTGGAAGCAGATGCCGCCCGTGGCGCCGCCGCCTTCGACGCGGTGGCTCGGCTTGGGGCAGAGGCCGAGATAGTCCTGGATCATGATACCTGCCATCAGCTGGCGGGCGAAGTGATCTGAGAAGTAGGACGCCACGGAGCCGTTCACCAGCTCGACGAACTGGCGGTGGGTCAGGCCAAGGTCCGCGATCGCATAGTCGTACGCCTCCTTGACCAGAGCGGGGAACGTCTTGTCTGGACGGGCTTTTGCGAACTTGCTTACCCCGCCAGAGACAGCATAAACCGGTCGCATAGGGTGCCTCCTTCTTGCCTGTGGTATTCCAGACCCGTGCAAAGAGACGGGACCATGGACTGGGAGAATGGGGCCGGCCGCAGACGATCTTCCGGCCGGCAGGGGGAGAGGCAACGCAGAGCCCCACATGGGGGGATGCCCCCGGGGTGGGCCGGGTAGGCGGCTGCTCGTGCGTGCCTCTGCTTCATTGCTTTTGCACTGGTAGGGTTGCTGCCCTAACAAGGAACCGGCTGCGCCTCGCGCAGCGCCGGGCAGAACCTTGGGCCGATTATACCGCAGAGCGGACCGGGTGACAAATGCCCAGTGGCCGGGCGAAGTCTCCACGGAATCTCCCGGCCGCGTTCACGGGATCTCCCGTCCGTACGCTATCCTCAGCACCATGAGCGAGGGAACGCAGATGCCGGGGTCGTGCAGCCCCTTCGCGCCTGGCCGAGCCGGGACCCCGCCCCACCCAACCCCTGATTTGACAGAAGCTGCGTTGACTCGTATACTCCAATTTGATAAGTATCGAATTGGATTGGCCAATTCAATCTGCGTTCTTTTGAGGGGGGGGGAATCGCATGGCTCAAGAGGAGATGGGATGTTCCGAGGAGGTAGAGCGCATTCTCGTGGCGGACCTGTCCGACCTGGAGAAGGTGGCGCAGGCCTTTGGCTGCATCACCGCGTTCATCGTCGAGTCTGCCAGGGCGGAGATCGACCTGGCACGGGCCACGGGCGACCGCGAACAGGAGGTCAAGATGCAGATCAAGAGAGACTCGATCGCCCACGCACGCGACGTCCTGGCCACATGTTACCTGCGCGTGACGGGAAGGAGGCCATGGCATGAAGTCCACTGATCGCACGCCAGAGCAGGACCTGGAGGCCCGGGCCGATCTCTTCAAGGCGCTGGGGCACCCGGCACGGCTGTTGATCCTGAATGTGCTCAAGGCCAGGCCGCGGCACGTGGAAGAGCTGGCCGCGATCCTGCAGCTCAGCCCGGCGACCGTGTCGCACCACCTGGCCAAGCTGAGCGGAGCCGGCCTGGTCCGGTCAGAGAAGGACCAGTACTTTCAGACCTACTCGCTGTGTGGAGAGGTGATGGGCCGGCGGCTGGGGGAGGTGGCTTTCATGGCGCAGCCTGGGCTGGCTGCCCGGGTGGGGGAGGACGCCTACCGGCAGAAGGTGCTGAGCACTTTTCTGCGGCAGGGCCGTTTGGTCAGCATCCCGGCGCAGCTCAAGAAGCGCGTCATCGTGCTGGAGAAGCTGGCGGAAGAGTTCGAGCCGGGACGCACCTACAGTGAGCGCGAGGTCAACCAGGTGCTGGTGGAGTACCACGACGACGTGGCAACATTGCGCCGTGACATGATCGGGCAGAGGCTCATGGAGCGCGACGGAGGTACCTACTGGCGCGTGACACCGGCTGCCCGACCGGGGGACGCCGAGACGGGGTGAGACAAAGACCCGCCTCCGGAGGCAGCCCTGGGCAGGCACCGTGCTTGCCCAGGGCTGTGTTCTTGGCGTGCGCGGCGCGCCGGAGGCAGGTGCAGCGCGCCTAGGTGCCGAGGATTGCGTCCAGCCTGGCCCTGGAAAAGCCGCGGATGTGCTCGGCGCTGGGGATGTTGCTGACTTCGAGCGAGGCATAGCCGGCAAAGCCGGCTGCCTGGAGCGCCCGGACAATGCCCGGGAAATCGGTGTGGCCCTCGCCGGGCAGGCGCCGGTTGCTGTCGGCAAAGTGGACGTGCGATATCTTGTGGCCGAGCTGGGCGATGGTCGCCAGCATGTCGGCATCTTCGATGTTGGAGTGGAAGGTATCGTAGAGCACGCCGACGGAGTCTGGGCTGCCGATCTCGCGGATGAGGTCGTAGGCCGACTCGGAGGAGTTGAGCAGAGCGCACTCGTAGCGGTTGATGGGCTCCAGGTTGATCACGACACCACGGCGGGCGGCGTATTCTGCCACCTCCAGCAGCTCGCTCCTCAGAAGCTCGAGCTCCCTGTCTCGCGGGAGGGGCCCCCCCTTGCCGCGGAGAAGGCCGATCGTCACGTTTGGCCGCCCCAGGTGCGTCGAGAAGTCGACCTGCTCAAAGAGCCTCTTTCGTGCGCCCAGCCGGATGTCGTCGTCGGGGGAGGTCATCGAGAGGCCATCCATGCCCACGGCCTGGCCGGTGGAAAGTGTGGAGGCGGCGAGGCCGTGGCTCGCAAGGAGCCCGGCGATGGCGATGGGGTCGAGGAGGGTGGGGCGGCAGACGATCAGCTCTACGGCGTGGAAGCCGGCTGCCCGGGCCCATGCGAGGCCGTCGAGGAAGTGGGCGGCCGGGAATGGGGAGAAGGGGCTATCGTACTGGACGGACAGGGAAGCGCTCCTGCGGATCATGGCGTGTTGGCTCCTCCGGTGTTTTGGGCATGATACCACAGGCCCGGCGGGGGCGCACCTTACGGGTGGGTGCTATGCAAGGGCCGGTCGGAGACCTGCGCCCATGGGCGGGAGGCTTTGCCGCAGCCGGAGTTCCGGGTATACTCGAAGCAGGTCGCAGATCTGACGTAGGAGAAGGGGAGGGACGGTGAAGGTCCTGGGACGGCTGTTTGCGCTGTTGAGGCCTTATTGGAGGACGCTGATCGTGAGCGGGGTGCTTCTGCTGGGCCGGGCGATGGCGCAGCTGGCGCCGCCGCTCTTCCAGCGCCAGATCGTCGACGGGGTGATCGGGGGCGAGGATTTGACCCGGCTCGGCGGGCTCATCGCCGGGCTGGTCGGCGTGTATGCCCTCATCCAGCTCGTTGCGGTGGGCGACAACTTTCTGCGGCACGCGCTGGGCGAGCGGTTCATCCTCGACCTGCGCGTCAAGATCTATGGCTACCTGCAGCGGCTCTCCCTATCCTTTTTCGAGCGGACTTCGACGGGCGAGCTGATGTCGCGGGTCACCAACGACGTGAACGCGCTGGAGCAGTTTGTGACGCACGGCTCGGCGCTGAGCGCGGTTGACCTCATCCGCCTGACAGGAGCGGTTGTGGTGCTCTTGGTGCTCAACTGGAAACTGGCGCTGCTGGTGATCATCCCGGTGCCGGCGCTGGTGATCCTGCTGCGCTACTTTAACACGCAGGTGCGGCCGATCTACCGCAAGGTGCGGGACCGGCTGGGCGACATCAATGCGCAGCTGCAGGACAACCTGGCGGGGATGCGCGTCATCCAGGCGTTCGGCGCAGAAGAGCACGCGCTGGAAAAGTTCACCAACGAGAGCAAGGGGTATTACCGGGCGCGGGTGCAGGGCATCCGCTACTGGTCCACGTTCTTCCCGGCGATGAGCTTTGTGGCTTCGATGGGCACGGTGATCGTGCTGGCAGCGGGCGCGGTGATGGTGGTACGGGGGGAGCTGTCGCTGGGGACGCTGGTGGCGTTCATCTCGTACATGGTCTCGTTCTACGAGCCGATCGACCGGCTGACGGAGGTGGACAATATCTTCCAGCAGGCGATCGCGGCGGGGTCGCGCGTGTTTGAGGTGATGGATGCCAGCTCTGACATCCAGGACGAGCCGGGCGCCGAGCCGCTGCCAGCGCTGCGCGGGGAGGTGGAGTTCGACGACGTCCACTTTCGCTACAACGCGAGTGACACGACGGCTGAGCGTGAGCCGCCGGAGGTGCTGCACGACGTGACGTTCCAGATGGCGCCCGGGGAAGTGGTGGCGTTGGTGGGGCGCAGCGGGGCGGGCAAGACGAGCATCGCCAACCTGCTGTGCCGCTTCTACGATCCGACGCACGGACGGGTGCGGGTGGACGGCTTTGACCTACGCCAGGTGCAGCTGTCCACGCTGCGGAGCCAGGTGGCCGTCGTGCTGCAGGACACGTTCCTCTTCAATGCACCTGTGCGCGAGAACCTGCTGCTGGGCAAGCCGGACGCAACGGAGGAGGAGCTGGTGGCGGCGGCGAAGGCGGCGTACGCGCACGAATTCGTGATGGAGCTGCCGGAGGGGTACGACACGGACGTGGGCGAGCGTGGAGTGAAGCTGAGCGGCGGGCAGAAGCAGCGGCTGGCGCTGGCGCGGGCGATCTTGGCGGACCCGCGCATCCTGATCCTGGACGAGGCGACGTCGTCGGTGGATGCGGAGGCGGAGTACCTGATCCAACAGGCGCTGGAATCGGTGCTGCGGAACCGGACGGCGCTTGTGATCGCGCACCGGCTGAGCACGGTGCGCAGCGCGGACAAGATCATCGCACTGGAGAACGGCCGGATCGTGGAAATGGGGAGCCACACGGAGCTGATGCAGAAGGGCGGGCTGTACAGCCAGCTCTATCGGCGGCAGCTCGAGCTGGCGGTGACGGACGGGGACACGGAGGCGATGTGAAGGAGGTGAGCCGCACGCAGCGCTGCCCGCGCTGTGGGGGAGCGCCCTGCCGATGCCCGCCGCGGCGCAGCCCGCCGCCGGAGCAGCAGACGGCGGTGATCCGTCGGGAAAAGAAGGGGCGCGGCGGGAAGACGGTGACGGTGGTCGACAACCTTCAACTGCGGCCGGAGGAGCTGGAAGCACTGGGCAAGAAGCTTCGGCAGGGCTGCGGCACAGGCGGGACGGTCAAGGAAGGCACGATCGAGATCCAGGGAGACCAGCGGGAGAAGGTGGCGGAGCTGCTGCGCGCCCTGGGCTACAACTGCAAGCTGGCGGGAGGGTAGGGAAGGCTGGCAGAGATCAGCCGCTCAGCCGGCCCTCCGCTGGGCAAGGAACCAGCTGTATAGCTCCGGATTGTCGTAGGTCGGGGTCCACGAGTCGTGGCCCACGCCGGGGTAGACGGTCAGGCGGACGCTGCCGCCGGTCTCCTCCAGGACCCTTACCAGCCGCTGCGACTCCTCGAGGGGGACCAGGGGGTCCTCCGCTCCATGAAAGGCCCACACCGGCAGGTGCTTGAGGGCGCGCACGCGCTCCGGGAAGCCAAAGAACCAATCGCCGCCCCCGCAGATGGGCGCGATGGCCGCGAAGCGATGGGGGTAGAGCGTCGCCAGGTACCAGGTGCCGTAGCCGCCCATGCTGAGGCCGGTCAGATAGATGCGGTCGGTGTCCACGGCGTGGCGGGCGACGACGTCGTCGAGCAGCGCCGTGACGCCGTCCAGCTCGGTCATCCAGGTTGAGTCGGCCGGGCACTGGGGCGAGACGGCGATGAAGGGGAAATCGGGGCGCTGGTCCGCAACGAGAGGTATGCCGTAGCGGCGGACCAAGCGCAGGTCATTGCCGCGCTCGCCTGCCCCATGGAGGAAGAGGATGAGGGGCCAGCGGCGGCCGGGGTCGCGGCCGTAGCCGGCAGGCAGGAAGAGGAGATAGGGCAAGCGCACGGCTTTGGGTACGATGGTGTCGAGGGTGTGCGCCGTCTGGGTCATGGGCCGGTCCTCCTTTGGTTTGTGCGAGTGGTTGGTGGTTTTTCCGTGCCAGGAGTGTATCACAGGGGGGAGGGATAGGGCAAGAAGGGTGGCTCGGGCAGGAGCCATGAGCGGACCATGGACGATAGACGATGGACCATGGACGATGGACGACGGACCATGGACGATGGACGATGGACGATGGACGATGGACGACGGACGATGGACGATGGGCGGCGGGTGTGAGGGAGGGCACAGGGCCAGTCGGATAAGGGCGGTGCGACGAGCTTGTGCGGCGGGTGATTGCTGGTATAATCTGGATTGGCCGGCCGTGCCGGGCGGCGCGGCTTGGGTGGGAGTGGGCCGGCATCGTTCGGAGCCGGGATGGTTTGGAGTGGAGGGAGTGAAATGAAGCTTTGGACCGGGGCAAAGAAGCAGAACCTGGATGTCCTCCTCTACACGCTCCTCTTTCTTGTCTTCCTGCAGCTGATCACCGATTTCGTCGAGGCGATCTATGTCTTTGGCCTGTTGGGCACCAGCATCCCTGTCGAGATTGTGAGCGTGCTGCTCTTTCTCTCGCCGCTGGTCCTGCTCCTGCTGCCGAGGGGCCTGTCGGGGTGGGCGCTGGTCGTGGTGGGCGAGCTGATGGTGGTGTGCAGGGTTGCCGAGGCAGCGCTGGACCCGCGCGGAAAGATGCTCGTCTCGGGGCTGGGCGTGGCCTGCGGCCTCGTCTTGCTTCCCTCGCTGCTGAGGCAGCTGGGCGAGGGCGAGGGGGAGTCGAGCGGGCTGCGGCTGGGGGCAGGGCTCACGGCGGCGGCGGCGCTTTCGATCCTGCTGCGGGCGCTCGGGTCGGGGAGCGACATTTCCACGGCTGGGCCGACGCAGGCGATCGGTTGGGTGCTGGCAATCGGCGCCGGGGTGCTGCTTGCCTGGCACCAGACTGGAATGCAGCCGAGCTCGACGGGTGCCCCGGCGGCTGTCACGCGGGATCGGCTCTCGCTGGGGAGGACGGTGGCCCTCTGCCTGGGCGTCGTTGGCGCCCTGGTGGTGTGGTACTTTTGCTTCTCCAGCCCGACGGTGATCGCGCGTTGGACGGGGTTCAGCTACCTGGGCATCGTGGCCGCCGCGGCGGCGGCCGTGTGCCTCTTTGCACTGGTGGTGTGGGTGAAGCCGGGGCTCTTGGCGGGGCTTTCGCGGCGCGCCGTGATCGCCTGGAACGTGGCCTTTGGGCTGTGCCTGGTGCTGACGATCGCCGGACACCAGGTCCGGTTCCCGGCTGATGCCGCTGCCTATCCCCTGGCACCCAACCCGGCGGTGCACTGGCTGTACCAGGTGCCGCTGTACCTGATGGTGCTGCTGCATCCCGTGGTCCTGGTCGACGTGATGCTCCTGTGCCAGGAGCTGGTGACCGGCCGGCCGCGGCCGCGGGCGCTGGGGGCGGGGTTCAGCGTGGCCGGCCTGTACCTGCTGCTGATCGTCTTTGCGCAGGTCTTTACGACCGTGTACGACTATATCCCGGTCGTCGGCCCTCTGTTCCGGGACAGGTTTTGGCTGGTCCTGCTGGCGGCTTGGGCCGTCATGGCGCTGCCGGTCCTGGCGGTGAGCCGCAGGTCGGTCGACGAGGTCCGGACGGCACGGGGGTGGCATGCGGGGAGAGTGTTTTCCGCCGCCGTGGCGCTGGCAGCGGTGGGCAGCGTGGCCGGGGTGCTGATCACGGCTGCCCGGCCGGCTGCGCCCCCGACAGACGCCACGTCGCTCAAGATACTGACCTACAACATCCAGCAGGGCTATGGCCGGGACGGGCGCAAGAATTACGAGGGGCAGCTGGACCTGATCCGGCGGGTGGACGCGGACATCGTCGGGCTGCAGGAGTGTGACACGACGAGGATCGCCAATGGGAACTCGGATGTGGTGCGGTACATTGCGGACAAGCTCGACCTCTACTCGACCTACGGCCCAAAGACGGTGGCCGGCACGTTTGGCCTTGCGCTGCTGTCCAAGTACCCGATCGAGAACCCGAGAGTCTTTTACATGTACAGCGAGGGTGAGCAAACGGCGACGATCGAGGCCCAGATCAGGGTCGGGGAGAAGAGGTTGGCGGTGTTTGTGACCCACCTGGGGAACGGCGGGCCGATCGTGCAGCAGCAGGCGGTCCTGGCCGAGGTGGAGGGCAAGGAGGATGTGATCCTGATGGGGGATTTCAACTTCCGGCCCGACACGGAGCAGTACCGGCTGACGGTGGGGATGCTGGAGAACTCGTGGGTGGTGAAGTGGCCGGGGGGAAACGACAGCCAGGGGGTGGAGCTGGCCCGCGCGGTCGACCACATTTTTGTGTCGCCGGGGACGCGGGTGGTCGATTCGACCTACCTGCCGGGCCCGGACTCGGACCACCCAGCGTTGACGAGCACCATAGAGTGGTGACGACGGGCACAAGGCCCTACACTACGGCGACGGGGACGGGCACAAGGCCCTACACTACGGCGACGGGGACGGGCACAAGGCCCTACACTACGGCGACGGGGACGGGCACAAGGCAGCAGAGAACAACGGAGGGGACGGGGACGGGCACAAGGCCCTATTGTGGGAGGGCATCAAGGATGCTTTCGTCGGCGACGGTGTACGAGGATGCGGCGGCGCTCTCCTGGAGCAGGTCCCCAGATTCGATCAGGTGCACTGTGACCTGGAGCCAGTCATAGTCATCGTTGCCTCCACTGGAAGACAGCAGCATGATGGTCAAGTCCTGACCCAGGTAAGCGCCCAGGTCTACGGTGTCCGACTCCCAAGCGTTTCCTGAGACCTCTCTTGCCTGCAAGGTGGCAAAGGTCTGGCCATCATCTGTGCTGATCGCGATGGCATACTCCACGCCGTCAGACCGCCCCATGGCCTCATCGGCCAGCGCATAGGAGGTGCTCAGAGCGGCAAAGGGGTTGTCCTCCACAGCCAGCATCACGGCCGTGCCCAGCTGAGTGCTGAAGGGATGGATCTGAACCTGGTTGAACCGTGCCTGGCCATGAACTGGCGCCTGCGACGGCGCAACCAGCCGGCGTCCATTCCCATCCACCCATGCTGTCGAGCCGTCCCAGACCAGGGGCACATCATCTGTCACAGCTTGCACAGCCTCGAGGTTTCCGGCCAGATCCCACACCTGTAGCCCCGGGAAGAGGCGCACCGTTGTCTGCAGCCAGTCGTAGGCGTCATCCCCCAATGCATCCACAACAAGCTGAAAGGACACATCCTGGCCCGAGAACGGGGTCAAGGGTAGTGTCTGCAACCGCCAGACATTGTCGTTCACGATCTGATCCCACAGCACGGCATAGGAGACACCACCATCAACACTGGCCTCAAGCCGATATCGTACACCATTCGACAGACCGACGACCCGATCGGCCAACGCATAGCCAATCTGCATCAGGTCATAGTGGCTATCCTCCACATCAAAGAAAAGGGCTGTGGTTTGCTCTGCGGAAAATGGATGCAGAAGCACCTGGCCGGCCCGCCGCTTGCCCTGCACCTCCAGTACCGAAGGGCCCACCATCACCTGTGGGACAAACGCATCAGGCCTGATCCAGGCCTGACCCTGCCACCATAGCAGGGGCATTTGCCCCGCATGGACCTGGGCTGTGCCCAGGCTTGAAGCCAGGCTCCAGGACAGGTGGCGCAGATTCTCACCGGCCATCTCATTCCAGGGCTCGACTCGTGCCGCCTCTCGGAATTCGGATGTGGCTTCCGGAAGCCGATCCTCCCGAACAAGCAGGGATCCCAGCTCCAAGTGAGGCCAGGCAGCTCGAGGGTTGTTAAGAGCAGCCAGCCTATAGACTTCAGTGGCGTCCTGGCCATCGCCCCGCATCTCGAGCAGGGCTGCCAACGAGCGGTAGGCTTTGGGATCAAACGGCTCCATCTCAATCGCAGCACGAAGCGCCGCAATCGCGCGCTCTGCCTGCCCCTGCCCGCAGTAGAGGTCTCCTAGGGCTCGATATGGCCAGCCCAGCGCAGGATCCATCTCAACCGCCTGCTCAAACAGCTCCTCTGCCTTGCTCCACTCCTCTGTCCGCAGATACAGATAACCCAACTCCCGATAAAGCAGGCTGTCGGCGGGCACGATCGTGAGCACTTCTTCGTAGGTTTGGATCGCCCCATCAACCGTCAGCGGCTCGGTCCGCTTGACCAGGCTGGCCGCCCACTCCTGCGAAACCTGAAAGGAAGCGACCTGCCGATGCACTTCCGCATAAGCCGGAGAGGGCGCTTCCAGGAAGTTGGTGATGGCCACCCTGGTCCTCCATTGGCGGTCCCCATCCGGCCCACGCCAGGTGGGGATGTAGACGACATAGTCGCTGACCACCCAATGGTCCGTGTCGAGCTCGTTGCCCCAACTTTCGGCACTGCCTACCCTTACCTGCTGACGGGAGCCAGGAAAATCGCGAACAAGATGGTAGCCAAGCACAAAGGAGTTCAGGTTCTCCAGCTTGGGTACGACTGCCAGGCTACATCCGCGCTCCTGGCATTCTGGATCGGCCAGGATAGTCCGCAGGATATCGCTCGCCGGCCAGCTCTCATCTCGAGCTGGGTTGGGACAGAAAGCAACATTCATGCGCACCGAACAGGTGAAGGAATCGAGAGGCGAGCCGAGAAAAGAGGCAGCCGCACGGCTCCACGGCCGTACCCCCCAGGTCACTACCGAAAAGGCAAAAACAGCGGCGGCAAGACAGATCCCGAGCACCAGGGCGGCCAACACCCGACCGCTGCGGGCGCGCATTTCCGGCCACGGACCACCGCCTTTCTCCGCCGTCGGGCACTCAGGCGCACGGGACAGGCGCTCTAGAAGGTCGATGATCCCAATCGCTGTCAGGGCCGCAGCTACCGGAAGTGCCGCAGCAAAGTGCAGCCAGCCCAAGTCTCCGATCCTCAGGGCAAAGCTGAGGTACATAACCAGGAACGTCACCACAAGTACGGTGGGACCCTGGTTCCGGCTCATGCCGGCCAGCACGAGACCCAGGACCAGCAAAACGGCCGAGACGGATGTGATCGCTCCTGGTGCGGTCAGCACATACCACCAGAAAGAAGGTGGAACCTCACTGAATCCATAGGCCTCGCCGATCCAATCGGATATGACTGCCTGCCGAAGTCCGAGGACCGATTGGCTTTGGGGCAGGTACCAGGCTGCCGCGAGTCCGGCGGCAGTCAGCGCCGCCGGCAGCAGGCCAAAGAGGAACAGGGGATCGCGCAGCTTGGCCAGCAGCCAGGCCGGCGTCTGCGCAAGGCTGCGCGGGTACCGAGCGCCGGTCTGAAAGAGCACCATGTACAGGCCAAACAGGAGCGCTGGCAGGGGCAGTAGATAGAGGAAGTTGAGGTGGATGAGCATCCCCAGACCCAGCGATAGGCCAAAGAGCCAGGCGACTCTGACCGAACGGGTTTTGAGCAGGAGCAATAGCAGATACACACTGAAGGCAGCCCAGGCTGGGACGGCAGCATGGGGCCGGTAGATCTTGGACAGGTTGACGATAGGGGGATAGGTTGCGACGATGAGGGCCGCCAGCAGGCCGACGCGACCATCGACCGCGAGCTTTCCGATGCCGTAGGTTGACAGCAGGAGAATCACGACAAAGAGAGTGTTGGGGACCAGTGCAGCATCTTCGGAGCGCCCCATCAGCAAGATGAACGGCACACTAAGGACCTGATACAGCGGCGGCCGACCGTCGAGGCTCAGTTCCATCAGCGACTGCCACCCCTGGGCGCTGCCCTGTCCTCTCAGCCTGTCCACAAAAAGGAACGTCTCGGTCAGATAGTGGTTGGGATCGGCCCCGGGCTGCGGACGGGTATCCTGGCGGACCCACACGATATTGACCAGGCACACAACCAAGACGAGCAGTCCCAGCGCAAGGTGTTCGCCGTACCTGCGCAGGAAAGGATGCTCAGATCGGAGCCAGACCACGGGCTTTTTCACAGCTTTGATCGCATGGCTATCTTTTGGCCAGGCGGGACACCAAGAGCTCCCCCACTAGAGGTACCCTCGGGCGGTGGGTAGAGTACCCGGATGGTGTAGTCACCCAGGTCGACCGGCTGCATGTCGAGGCCGGCCGGCTCTGTGACATAGAATACGGCGGCGGGCCCCGGTCCGGGCACCGTCCACTCGCAGTGAGGCGTGAAGCCGTTCATCGTAAAGAAGCTGAGGCGGGGGTCGTTGAACTTGAGCTCGAGGGCCCAGATGTCGCCGGCGGTGAGCCGGCCGGTCGACACCAGCCGCCGCAGCTCCTGGTCGGGGACGAGAGAGATGACGAGGATGAGGGGTTTCTGTTCCCTGCCCTCGTTGACAAGGAGGAACTCTTCCTTGTCGGAATGGACCGCCAACGACACGGCCGACCGGTTGAAGCCCACGCAGATGAGCATATGGGCCCCGAATCGCGGGTCCGTGGTGTAGACCCGGTCCACTACCACTTCGCCCTCTGGTGCGCGCAGCGCGCGTTGGTCAGGACTGAAGCGGCGCAGCAGGCCGCGCTCCTCGAGGACGGACATGACCTCCTCGGTCACTGGACGCACGTTCAGCAGCAGTTCCTTCATCTTGCTCCACCCCTTTCGTCACCACCGATAGAAGAGAGCCTTTGGCCCTTGACAGCGCCCATGGAGAGCTCCGGCACCGAGTATTGCTGAGCCTGACGTGCCAAACCGATGGCCGGCAGGGCAGACATTGCCTGCCGCGTGCACGTGCACGCAGTCTACCCCCAATTGGCCGGTTGGGAAAGTCAAGATGACCGGCAAGGTTCCCGTGTTTGTGCCGCTCAGCGCACCGGCGAATGAGAGAATCTGCGGCGAGGCTTGCCGCGCCCGGCCGGCTCGCGCAGGTACCGCCGGCTGGGGACCTCGGTGCAGCGCGCCTGCCGACCGGGGAGAGCGCGGTCCTCTCCTGACGATCTCCTGACGATCTCCTGACGATGCGGTTGTAGACTGAATGCAGAAGGACCAAACAATCGCCGGGTTGTGATTCGCATGGGCAGGAAGCCTGTAACGAGCCGCATCGGGAGAGAAAGGAGAGCACAATGAAGGGGCGAGGAGTCCGGCTGTTGGTTGTGGCGGTGATCGGGATGCTGCTGGGCAGCCTGGGGCTGGCAGCAGCACAGGATGGGGCCGGCGGCGGAGGGGGCGCGCCGACCCTGGTGAGCTACCAGGGCCAGGTGCTGGTGAGCGGAACGCCCTTCTCGGGGACGGGCTATTTCAAGTTCGCCATTGTCGACTCGCTGACTTATCCCACCAGCTACTGGTCCAACGACGGCACGTCATCGGGGGGCAGCGAGCCGGCCAAGCCGGTACTGCTCGCGGTGAGCAACGGGCTCTTCAGCGTACTGCTGGGAGACACGACGCTGGATAACATGTCGGAGCTGCCGGCGAGCGCCTTTGCGGGCTCCGATCGCCTGCTCCGCGTCTGGTTCAGTAGCGACGGTGAGACATTCGTGCTACTGGAGCCGGACCGGCGCATCGCGGCCGCGCCCTACGCGATGCAGGCGCAGGAGGCGGCCAATGCCGACACGCTGGACGGGCTGGACGGGGCCGCGTACCAGGCAACGGTGAGTGGTGCGTGCGACGAGGGCAGCGCCATCCGGGTCGTTGCTGCCGACGGGACGGTGACCTGCGAGGCGGACGACAACACCACCTACAGCTCCGGCACCGGGCTGACGCTAGTGGGCACTACCTTCTCCGCCGACACGGCGTACCTCCAACGGCGGGTGAGCAGCACTTGCGACGCGGGCAATGCCATCCGGGTCGTTGCTGCCGACGGGACGGTGACCTGCGAGGCGGACGACAACACCACCTACAGCGCCGGCACCGGGCTGACGCTGTCGGGCACTACCTTCTCCGCCGACACAGCCTACCTCCAGCGGCGGGTGAGCGGGACGTGCACCGAGGGCAGTGCCGTCCGGACGGTCGCCGACGACGGGACGGTAACATGCGAGGCGGTCGGCAGCGGCGACATCACCTCCGTGGCCGCGGGCGCGGGCCTCGCGGGAGGCGGCACGAGCGGCGACGTCACCCTTGCCGCCGATACCGCTTACCTGCAGCAGCGGGTGAGCGGGACGTGCGCGCCGGGCAGCACCGTCCGCGCTGTGAACGCCGATGGAAGCGTCGTATGCGAGACGCATGCCCCGCTGGCGCGATCCGCCGCCCCTCAGGCGAATGCCGTCACTGCCGTGGACACGGGAGCCAGCGCCTTCCGGTACACCTCGATGACCATCGGCGCCGACGGCCTTCCGGTGGTCAGCTACTACGACGTCACCAGCTTCGACCTGAAGGTGGCGCACTGCGGGAACGCCTCCTGCACAGCGGGCAGCACGATCACCACGGTGGACTGGGACGGGGACGTGGGCCAGTACAACTCCATCGCGATTGGCGTCGATGGCCTGCCCGTGATCGGCTACTACGACGCCACCAACGGCGACCCCAAGGTGGCGCACTGCGGGGACGCCTCCTGCACGGCGGGTAACACGATCACCACGGTGGACTCCTCGGGCTGGGACCGGGGAAAGTACACCTCCATCACCATCGGCGCCGACGGCTTGCCCGTGGCCAGTTTCCAGAGGGACCCCAACTGGTTGGAAGTGCTGCACTGCGGGAACGCGGCCTGCACGGAGGGCAACACGGTCAAGAGAGTGAACACCAGCGACAAGTCGTATCCGGGTTACTACACCTCCATCACCATCGGCCCGGACGGCCTGCCCCTGATCAGCTACTACGACCTTTTCAACGGTGTCTACCTGTACGTGGCGCACTGCTGGGACGCCGCTTGCACGACGAGCACGGTACAGAGCGTGGCTGAGGCGTGGGCCGAAGGGACCACCTCCATCACCCTTGGCGCTGACGGCCTGCCCCTGATCGCCTTCGTGGACGCGCAAAGCATCACGCTGCGCGTGGCGCACTGCGGGGACGCGGCCTGCACGGCGGGCAACACAATCATGCTGGTGCAGGCGGAGGACCCGAGGCTTGGACGTCAAGACAAGTGGTGCTCCATCACCATAGGCGCCGACGGACTTCCGGTGCTCAGTTACTACGAGATCGAGAATAGAGACCTCAAGGTGGCGCACTGCGGAGACGCCTTCTGCACCCCGACCACGAACCTGATCATCACGGCGGACTCGACAGGGTGGGTGGGCGAGTACTCCTCCATCACCGTCGGCGCCGACGGGCTGCCGGTGGTCGCCTACGTCGGCGAGACCAACGACGACCTGAAGGTGCTGCACTGCTCCCACGCCCTCTGCATTTCCTACTTCCGGCGGCGATGAGGCACTCGCCAGAGCGGGCGAAAGGAGGCATGCATGAAACGCAAGCTGGTTCTTCTGCTGGTGGGGGCACTCCTCTTGGGCGTTGTGGCCGCGCCGCGCGGCCCGGCCGGCGAGGCCGTCGCCCAGGGGGGCACAGAATTGAGCTGGTGGGTGGTCGCCGGCGGCGGCGGGTCCTCGACGGCGACCGGCGTCACGCTGAGCGACACGCTCGGCCAGGCTGCCACCGGTGAGGCGGTGGACGGTACGGTGTCGCTGTCGGCGGGCTACTGGTACGCTGGGTTCGGCCCGACAAGCGTTACCCTGGTCTCGTTCGAAGCGGCGCCGCAGGGCGCGGCCATCCAGGTCACCTGGGAGACGGCCCAGGAGGTAGACAACCTGGGGTTCAACCTCTACCGCGCCGAGTCGGAGGCGGGTCCGATGGCGCGGCTGAACGACACGCTCATCCCGACCCTGGTGCCGCCGGGCTCGCCCTTCGGGGCTGCCTACGAGTGGCTGGACGAGACTGGGCTCGTGCCGGGCACCGCCTACTACTACTGGCTGGAGAACGTCCACCTTCACGGGCACACGGGGCTGCACGGGCCGGTGCAGGCGACGGCTGCCGGCGGGGGCGGGGTGGCGATCTACTTGCCGATGGTCGTGAGGTAGTCCCTGTGCTGCGTGCGAAGCGGGGCCAGTAGGCCAGGCAGCTGCCGGTTGGGCCGGGAAGGGTGCGCCACCGCCAGGGCAGCTGCCCTGGCGGGGATAGGCCCGCTCCTCTTTGCTCTTGGGGGCCTCGGCGCAGCACGCGTGCCGGCCGGGGAGGGCGCGGCCATGCTCCGGCAGCTGGGCGAGACCGCCTGCGCCGAGGCCTGGGCCAGTGCAGCCGCCCGGGCGTGGCAGGAGGTGGTGGAAGAGGTCTTGAAGAGGGCAGACCCAGAGGCGCAGTGACGCGGAGAGGGTCTCCCCTCTCCGCGTCTCCGTGTCTCCCTATCGCCGCGTCTACTTGGTGTGGATCACGATATTCCCGGCACCGATCGCTTGGTCGGCGCCGTTGTCATAGACGACGACCTCCGTGCCGCTGTCCTCCCACCAGATCTTGATGCGGAAGGTATCGGGCGTGTCGTCGCCGGCCCAGATCATGAACTTGTACTCGTTGCCATTCTGATCCAGCCCGCCGTTGACTGTGCCACTGCCCTTGAATTGGGCGTTCGCCCCGCCCTGGTTGACGACCAGCCACTCGTACGTGTCAGAGTCGAAGCTGAAGCCGGCCACGTCGAACTGGAACTCGGTGGTCCCGGTGGGCACCTGGGCGCCCTTGTGGTACTTGGAGACAAAGCCGAAGGTGGCCTGGCCGACCAGGGTCGGGTTGGGCACGTAGGCCCCCGCCGGCGAGTCGATCCACCCACCGCCGGTGACAAAGCCGGCGCTGGGGTCATAGACCACCGCCAGCGTGCAGGCCGGGTCCGAATCGACGGTGCCGTCGTTGACCGTCAGGCAGACGTTGTAGACGGCTGCTGCGGCGTAGCTGTGCGTGGGTGTCGCCCCTGTGTCGGAAGCGCCGTCGCCAAAGGTCCAGGCGTAGGTCAGGGGATCGCCGTCCGGGTCCGAGGAGCCGCTGCCGTCAAAGGTGATGGCGGTGCTGACCGGGCCCAGGTAGGGTCCTCCGGGACTGGCGACCGGTGCCGCGTTGCCGCCAGAGGGCTCTGCCTCGTAGGCGCCGATATCGCAGTGCGCGCCGAGCGGACGCGCGACGCCGCGCTGGTCGGCGGCAGGGCAGACCGCGTCGTCGGCCGCGTCGATCGCCGCGGAACCGGGCAGCAGCGCCATCGTCTGCGTGGGTCCGCCGTTGTCCGCCAGCGGACCGAGCAGGATAGAGGACGAATTGGCAAAGCCCGCGCCGCAGCTGTCGTCGTCGGCCAGGCTGTACGAGCCGACGATGCCGCCTCCACCCCAGTTTACGCAGCTGTCGCCGATGGAGGTATTCGCCACAATGGTGTTCACTACCGTCGTCGTGCCAATGCTGTTCTCGATGCCGCTGTAGTTACACGAGAAGGTGCTGTTGGTCACTGTCGCCGTACCGTGGTTCACGATGCCGCCGTTGTTGCCTGCATAATCCGGTCGATGCCGACCATCGAATCCGATGGATGCCGTCCACCCTGTCCGGTC
>MTKX01012459.1_pt1 | contig 65970 bp, 62 predicted proteins | sample 1042771 | NCBI WGS metagenome assembly MTKX01 (sample SAMN06212183, study PRJNA360534) | anaerobic digester metagenome | biome: Wastewater treatment plant; material: sludge; isolation source: anaerobic digester fed with sludge from wastewater treatment plant | place: Denmark: WWTP Randers ...
TTGACAACTTAATAAGGTAATAGGCCGACATACCGCAGAAGCTCCTTGGAGCCTGAGCTGTAGCAGCTGAGAAAGTCGTGCATGCGCTGGATGAGCTCTTCCCAGTGGTCGCTGCAGCGATGTAAGTGCAGCACTTCCTGATAGGCCTTGCGCCACAGCTTCTCGATGGGATTGAGCCACGGTGCATACGTGGGCAGGTAGACCAAGGTAATACCTTCCTGCCGAGCCGTCTCTTGCACGTCCGCATGGTCGTGCACGTGATACCAGTTGTCCAAAATGACGTTGAGCACCTGGATATCGGGATGGAGTCGACGCAGTTGTCGTAGGAAGCGGCAGATGAAGGGCACGTCCGTTTTCTTGGCCATGTTGAAGACAACCCTGCCCGTGACCGCATTCAGCACACCAAGAACACGGTGATACACGTTGCTGCGATGGGCGCGGCGAGCCAGAGGCTGACTATGGCCGCCCAAATGCCAAGCCTGAGCCACAGTGGGCTGGCGGTAGAACGACAGCTCGTCTAGAAAGTAGCTTGCCACCTGGTCGGGATGCTGCCGAGCAGCTTCGACACACGCCCAACAGGCATCTCGCTTCTGAACATACTGAGGATCCGGGCTGTGGACGTACTGTCGACCGCGCTTGTAGCGGATCTTGTGAGCACGGAGAAGGCGCCACAAGCCGGCATCCGAGTATCGACTCCAGAGTACATCCACCTGACGCAGAGCTGTCAATGTCCAGCGAGAACGCTTGATGCCCAGCGATTCGGGTGAGCTGTTCACCGTTTCCTGCCAGGCTGCTACCTGCTCAGGGGGAAAAGCCTCGCTGGCGGCGAGGTTGCTGGGTCAGGGCTTCCACTCCTCCCTCTTCATAGGCATCGAGCCAGCGGTACACGGTGTCCGGCTCTCTCGCGCGCAGCAAGCCCTGTCGAGCCACCCAGTGAGCGGACCGGCCGTCTGCGATCTGCAGCAAAGCCGAGGCACGCTCCCGCATGTAGGGCCGGGAATCACGACGCAGTACCCTTTCCAACTCAGCGCGTTGATTCTCGCTCAACCTCAGGTAGCGGCGTTTCGGCATGTCGCACCACCTATGCGTGAAGTCCCCATATTATCCTATTACCCTATTGAATTGTCAAAGTTCATCAGCGCGCTTCTTGGGCGATGAATCGCCCACTACGAACCTGCAAGCAAGCACCTCTCCGACTACCTGCCAGCGGCCTGTCGCGAGCCCGTTCGTAGTGCGCGCTTCAGCGCGCTTCTTGGGCGATGAATCGCCCACTACGAACCGACAAGCGCAAGCATCTCTCCGGCAACCTGCTAGGGCCGGGCTCCCCCCTTTGCGAACCCGATCTGTATCCCTGTCTATATCCTCGGCCTGTATCTCGATACATGGACAAGGCCGGGGCATTGTGGTATGTTAACTTTATGGCGAGCCCCGCCTCGTGGCGCGGGCTTTGTGCTGATCTGCCTGCCGCACCCCGTGGGCCGGGAGGCAGTCGAAAGGAGCGAGATGGCAAAGCTAACTGATAGACAAAAAAGACGAGAGATCGTATCTCTGGAAGAGTCTCCCGTTTCCCGGGCTCTGTTCGCGGATGTCCGCTGGTCGTGGATCTGGCTTTTCGTGCGGCTGTACGTGGGGCTCACCTGGCTCCAGTCGGGCCTGGGCAAGCTCAGCAACCCGGCCTGGACGGGGAACGAGGCCGGCAGGGCCCTGACCGGCTTTATCCAGGGCGCCCTGGCCCAGACCGGGGGTCAGAATCCGCAGGTGCAGGGCTGGTACGCCTGGTTCCTGGAGAACCTGGTGCTGCCCAACGCCGCCCTGTGGGGCCGTGTTGTTGCTGCCGGCGAGACGCTCGTGGGCGCGGCCCTGATCCTGGGCATGTTCACCGGGATCGCCGCCTTTTTCGCCGCCTTCATGAACGTCAACTTTTTGCTGGCCGGCGCGGTCAGCCTCAATCCCATCTTGCTCCTCCTGTCCATCCTGCTGATCCTGGCATGGAGGACGGCAGGCTGGTGGGGCGTCGACCGCTGGCTGTTGCCCGCCCTCGGCACCCCGTGGCGCCCGGGACTGATATTCCGGGACGAGCCCAGGCCCGAGACGCCGGTGCAAGATAGAAGGACGACGGTCACCTAGAAGAGCGCCGGAGAAGCGGCGGAGGAAAAAAGATGGAACGAGACGAGTTTCGGCTTCCGGCCGGCACCCACATCGGATACGTACACCTGCAGGTCTCGGACCTCGAGCGCTCCCTGGGGTTCTACGAGGACCTCCTGGGCTTCAAGCGGGCCCTGGAAACCGAGCGCCCGGCCGGCGTCGCGGAGACGGTGGCCCTGTCGGCGACGGGTGGAGCGCCCTATCACCTGCTGTTGACCGAGCGGCCCCAGGCGCGCCCCAAGCCACCGCGGACCACGGGATTGTATCACATGGCCATTCGCTTCCCCACGCGCGTGGCCCTGGCCCGCGTCTTTGCCCGCCTGGTGACGCACCGCTACCTGCTCCAGGGGGCTTCAGACCACAAGGTGAGCGAGGCCATCTACCTGGCCGATCCCGACGACATCGGCATCGAGTTGTACGCCGACCGGCCCGAACAGCAGTGGCCCCGGGAAGGGGACCAGGTCGCCATGGCCACCGATCCCCTGGACGTCCAGGCGCTCCTGGCCGAGGCGTCCTTTGACGACGAGCCCTGGCACGGCATCGACCGCCGGACGGACATCGGCCACGTGCACCTGCACGTCTCGGACCTGGCCCGTGCGGAGGCATTCTACCAGGGCATCCTGGGGCTCGAGGTCACCCAGCGCGGCTATCCGGGCGCCCTTTTCCTCTCAGCGGGAGGCTACCACCACCATGTGGGCCTGAACGTCTGGGCCGGGCAGGGCGCTCCGCGCCCGCCCCTGGACGCCGTGGGCATGCTGTCCTTTGCCCTGCGCATCCCCGGCGAGGCAGCGTGGCGCGCCGTGCTGGCGCGGGGCGAGGCGGCGGGCCTGGAGTTTGCCGCGCGGGCCAGCGAGCAGGGCACCAGCGCCACCTTTGTGGACCCCGACGGCAACAGCGTCGAAGTGGCCCTGGAGGAGCACGTCGAAGAGCCATTGCAGGCCGAAACGGAAGAAGAGGCAGCCTGAGGTCATGGAGCTGGACGGCGGGTTCGACGCCTGGCGCGCGGCCGGGCACGAGCTGCTGAACGACTAGGCCCTCGCCAGGATCTCGGCGGCGACGCGCATGCCGCCCAGGGCCACGGCCGGAATCGACTGGCCGGGAAAGATGCTGTCGCCCACGAGCCACAGGCCGGGCGCCAGGCGCGGCGACCAGGCGCGCCACAGGCTCGTCTGGGGAAAGCCCCCGACCCAGCCCCAGGCGCGGTGGGTAAAGCGCTGAAACGTGACGGGCGTGCCGGGCAGCACCAGGCCGGCGGCCTCGCGGAGGCCGGGCATGGCCACCTCGGCCGCCTGCCAGACGCGCTCCATGTACGCCTCCTTGCGCGCCTCGTAGGCTGGGCGGTCGGCGTCGTGCAGGTCCCACCACGGCTCGAGCAGGGTGTGGGTGCTGAGGGTCAGCGCGCGCTGCCCGGCGGGCGCGCGGCCCACGTCCCAGGCGGGGCTGAGGGACAGGAAGAGGGTGTTCCCCTCGCCGGGCGCGGGCCCGGAGCCGGGTGAGGCGTGGGGGCTGGCCGGCGGGCCGAGGACGACCTGGTGGTGCAGGGGAAAGGTAGGCGGCACCAAGCCGGCGTCGAACCCCAGGTAAACGACAAAGGCGCCCCACATGTCGCGGGGCCGCGCCGGAAGGCGGGCCAGGCGCGCAGGGGCATCATCGCCCAGGAGGGCCACGGCGTTCCAGGGCGGCAGGTTGACGACCACCAGGTCGGCGGCAAACGTGCCGCCCTTTTTTGTTTCCACGGCCACGGGCCGCCCGCCCTCGACCACGATGCGCGTCGCCTCCTGGCGGAACTCGACCCGCCCGCCTCCGCGGCGGACGGCGTCGACCAGGAGGGCAGCCAGGATGCCCATGCCCCCCTCCACGTGAGCCACGCCCCGGCGGGGCAGGTCGAGGGCGGCGGCGCCGTAGAGGGCATTGGCGTGGGCGCTGGTCGTCTGGGCCGAGATCAGGAGCTGCGCGTCGACCAGGAGGCGCAAGCTTTCCGGAGCGCCCCGCAGGTGGGCGGCCAGGGGGCGCAGGGCGTCGACGGCCAGCGAGGGTCGCAGGTGGCCCCGATCCGCGCGCAGCCAGGCGAGGCCGGTGGACACCAGGCGACCCAGGTCGGCCGGGGAGCGGGGAGGCCAATGCGGCAGGCGGAGGGCGAAATCCCAGAGGGCGTCGGCCGTGGCCTCCTGCCAGCGCCAGAAGGGCTCGGAACCGGGAAAGGCCCGCCGCCGCTCATTCCAGCGCTCCTCGCCGGTGCGGCGCGCCACGGCCTGGCCCCCCGGCAGGTGCACGACCATGGCCGGGTCCGCCGGGCGAATGGGCCAGAGGTCGATGCCCGTGGCCCGGCCCAGGAGGTCCATGGGGCCCCCCGGATAAAAGCCGGCAGCCAGGGTGGCGCCAGCGTCAAAGCGGTAGCCCTTGTGGTAAAAGGTCGCCGCGCAGCCGCCGGCATAGACGTGGGCCTCCAGGACCGTGACGTCCAGGCCGGCGCGGGCGAGGAGCGCCGCGGCCGTCAGCCCGCCGACGCCGGCCCCGACGACCACCACCCGGGCGAGGCCAGGGGAGGTCGCCCGCAGCCCCGGGGTCATCGCAAGACGTCTTGCAGGGCCGGCTCCAGCGCCGGGAAGCGAAAGCGAAGGCCCAGGTCCAGGAGCTTCTGGGGGCTGGCCCTCTGGCCTTCCAGCACGACGGACGCCACCTCGCCCACCAGCAGCCTCAGGGCAAAGGCGGGGACAGGGATGAGGGCGGGCCGTCGCAGCACGCGGCCCAGGGTGCGGGCCAGCTCGGCATAGGTTACAGGCTCGGGCGCCACGAGGTTAAAGGCCCCGCGGGCGTCCGGGTGCTCTACCAGGAAGCGGACGGCGCTGATAAGGTCGGCCGGGTGGATCCAGGACAGGTACTGGCGGCCGCTGCCCAGGCGCCCGCCGACAAAGAAGCGAAAGGGGGTGACAAAGCGGGGCAGGGCTCCCTCCCGGGCGTCCAGGACCGCCCCGGTGCGGAGCACGATGCGGCGCACGCCCATCTCTTCCACGGGCTGGGTGGACGGCTCCCAATCCTCGGCTGCCAGGCGGGCCAGGAAATCGTCGCCCGGGCTCGAATCCTCGTCGAGGCACTCGTCGCCCCGGTCGCCATAGTACCCCACCCCCGAGGACTGGACGACGACCGCCGGCTTGACGGCTGCCCGGCGCACGGCATCAACCACGGCCCGGCCCGCGTTCAGCCGGCTGTCGCGGATGGCGGCCTTTCTCTCGGCGGTCCAGCGGCTGGGCAGGAGCCCGCCCCCCGCCAGGTTGGTCCCGGCAAGGTTCACGATACAGTCCGCTCCGTCGGCCAGCGCACCCCAGCCCTCGGCCGTGCGGCCATCCCAGCCCACGGCGCGCACGTTGCGCGGCAGGCCCGCCGCCTTCTGTGGCGAGCGGGTGAGCACGATCGCTTCGTGGCCGTCGTGGGCCAGGTTAGCGGCCAGGGCCCGGCCGATGAGACCGGTACCACCGGTGATGATCCAACGCATTTTGTCCTCCACAAATCTGTCCCGCGTCACGCCCGCAGCGGGGAGGCGGGGCTACCGGGCGGCCGGCCCTTCGAGGAGGGCATCGATGGCCGGCAGCGCCTGGTCCACCGTCTCTCCCAAAAAGTGCCCGGCCACTTGCTGCCGCAGATGGGGCTCGAGATTAAAGATACGGCCTCCGAAGCCAACCCGCGCCCCGGCCCGCTGCAAGGCCGCGGCCATGTCCTGCAGCGTGGCCGCCGTGTCCTCCAGTTGGGCGGCCAGGACGACGAGCCGCGGCCTGGCGGCCCGCACCAGGGCTTCCAGCCGTTCGACCGGCACGTTGGCGCCCAGGTAGAGCACCTCGCGCCCCCGGCGGCGCAGCAGGAAGGTGAGGGCCAGCAGGCTAATGACATGTTCCTCGCGGGGCGGGCAGGCGACCACGATGCGCCCGGCGAGGGTGGGAGGCGCAGCGCCCATGATCAGCGCCTGCAGGCGCCGGACGGTGAGGCCGGAGCAAAAGTGCTCCTGTTGCACGGTGATCTCGCCGGCAGCCCACGCATCGCCAATGTGCGACGCAGCCCTGAGCAGCAGCTCCAGGACAACGGTCTCGGGCGGGTAGAGGGCAAAGGCCTGGACCAATACCTGTTCGGCCCGGCGCTCGTCATAGGCCAGGCAGGCAGCCGTCCATTCCTGGCGCAGCTCGGCCACCGTTTCGCCCTCCACGTGCACCGGCGCCGGCGGGGCGGCCTCGGGAGGGGAATCGCCCAGCGGATCGCGGCCCTGGGCAAGGAGCTGCTGCCAGAGGTCCACGGCCCGGCTGATGCTCAACCCTTCCTCCTGGCGAGCCACGAGCCACTTGATGGTCTCGATCTCGCGCTCCGAGTAGAGACGATGGCCCCCCTCGCTCCGCCTCGGGCTCGGCAGCCCGTAGCGCCTTTCCCAGGCACGCAGCGTGTCGGCCTTGAGCCCGGTTTGTTTGAGTACAGCTTTGAGGTTGTAGTAAGCTTCTTTCTGCATAGCAGCGCCATGGTAGCACATTGTCCTGGTTTTGTCAAATATTTGACCAGGCAGGCTTGTTAAGAACGCGTTAGAACTTGACACGGGCCCGGCACGCCTGTAGACTGCTGCCAACGATGGAACCTTTTGCGCCACAGCACGTCGAAAAGGGTGAAACCGAACGCGTAAGGAGAAGGCGTCATGTCAAACGGGAAATACTGGATTCTTGTACTGGGACTCGTCTCTCTGCTGGCCCTGGCGGGCTGCGGGCCCGCGGCCGAGCCGACGGCCACGCCGCCGGCAGGCCAGGGCGAGGTTATCCGCGGCGAAGCTACGGTGGAAGGCATCGACGTGCTGATCATGGAGTCGTTCCCGGTGCAGGTGAACGCCGTGGTGCGGGGCACCCTGGGGGATGGCTGCACGACGCTGGACCCGGTGACCACTACCCGGGAGGGGAACACCTTTCGCATCCGGCTCACAACCCAGAGGCCGGCCGAGGCCGTCTGCACCCTGGCCCTGGAGGCCTTTGAAGAGGTGGTATCGCTGGACGTGCTGGGCCTGCCGGCGGGCGTCTACACGGTGGACGCCAACGGCGTGACCGAGACCTTTGAGCTGGCCATCGACAACGTCCCGGCCGAGCCCGCGCCGTAGCAGGTTGCCTGAGAGGGTTCGTAGTAACGGCTTTAGCCGTGCAAAAACGACTGCGTCGTTACTACGAGCAAGAATCGTTCTCTTTTCCGGCAGGCTGGTGGAAAGCTTTCAGTGGAACGAGATGGACGAGTTTGAGCCGGGGTACGTGCACCTGGCGCGCAGCGGCGAGCTGGCACGGCGAGCGGCCGATGCGCGGGAGCTGCTGGCCCGCTGCGAGCTGTGCCCCCACGGCTGCGGCGTGAATCGCCTGGCGGGCGAGCGGGGCGCCTGCCGCAGCGGCGACCAGCCCCGCGTCTCGAGCTGGAACCTCCACGCCTGGGAGGAGCCGCCCATCAGCGGCAGCCGGGGCTCGGGCACGATCTTTTTTTCGGGCTGCACCGGCCGCTGCCTCTTCTGTCAGAACTATCCCATCAGCCAGATGGGCCACGGCCGGGACGTGAGCCCCGCCGGCCTGGCGGGCATGATGTTGGAGCTGCAGCGCAAGGGCGCGCACAACATCAACCTCGTAACGCCCACCCACTTTCTGCCGGCCATCCTTGCGGCGCTGCCCCCCGCCGTGCGTGGCGGCCTGCGCCTGCCCCTGCTGTACAACACCAGCGGTTACGAGCGGCCCGAGATGCTGCGCCTGCTGGAGGGCGTGGTCGACCTGTGGCTGCCCGACATGAAATACGCCGACGACGCCGTCGCCCGGCGGCTTTCCGGCTTCAAGGATTATGTAGAGCACAACCGGAGCGCCCTGCTCGAGATCTACCGGCAGGTGGGCGACGAGCTGGTCCTGGACGGCGACGGCCTGGCCCGCCGGGGCCTCGTCGTGCGCCACATGGTGCTGCCCGGGGGTCTGGCGGGCACCGGCGAGGTGCTGCGCTGGATCGCGGCCGAGCTGTCGCCCCGGGTGCACGTCAGCCTCATGGATCAGTACTTTCCCGCCCACCGCGCCCTGGACGACCCCCTGCTCAACCGCAAGGTCACCCCGGAAGAGTACGAAGAGGCCCTGGAGGCCCTGGACGCCGCCGGGCTGGAGAACGGCTGGTGCCAGGACACGGGCGAGGAGTGGTCAGATCCCGGCAAGGCCTGACATCCACAACAAACAGGCGCCAGGCGTTGCAATGCCAGGCTGATATCGAAAACCGGTTGAAACGGTTCTCACGCGCCAAAGCTGAACCCGTCTTTAACGGGTTTATGGTTTCAGACGCCGGTTTCAACCGGCGGCCCGGTCACGGCCGCCAGGCCGGAACCTGGTCGTTGGTGTCCTCCCCGGTCAGCTTGACGACGTTCGAGCCATCGGCGGCCATGGCATAGATGTCCCACTCGCCGTCCATGTCCGAGTAGAAGGCGATGCGGCTGCCGTCGGGCGACCAGGTGGGGCCGTGCTCGCTGGAAAAGGGGGCGTTGCTGACGTTGACCGGCTCGCCGCCGGTCACGGAAACGATCATGATCTCGGCATAGCCCTCGCGCAGGCTCTCGAAGGCGATGCGGCTGCCATCGGGCGACCAGGCAGGGTTGGTATCGTCGGCGGGATGGTCGGTCAGGCGCAGCAGGTTCCCCCCGTCGCGATCCATGGTATAGATCTCCCAGTTTCCATCGCGCTTGCTGGCAAAGGCGATGCGGCTGCCATCGGGCGACCACGACGGCGACAGGTCTGAGGCGTCCTCCCACCAGGTGAGGCGCCGCACGTCGCTGCCGTCGGCCCGCATCACGTACAGCTCCCAGTAGAGGGCGTCGCGCAGCGAGGCAAAGGCGATCCACTGGCCGTCGGGCGACCAGGCGGGCGAGTGGTCCTTGGCCTCGTCCAGGGTCAGGTTGACGGCGTTGCTCCCGTCCAGATCCACGAGCCACAGATCCGAGAAGCCGCTGCGATCGGAGACGAGGACGAGGCGGGAGCCGTCGGGAGACCAGGCGGGCGGCGCCAGGAAGCCCGACTGGCCCGACGTGACAACCGTCCGGTGTCCGCCGTCGCTGTCGACGACGACCAGCGACCAGGCGTTCTCGCCCTGGGCCCGTGACTGGTAGGCGATGGCGGGGATGGGGCGCGCCAGGACGACGGGCGGCGTGGGTGTGGGTGTGTTCGTGGGCCCGGGCACCGCGGTGGCCGAGGGCAGGGCTGCCGGGAGGGTGGTAGGCCCGCCGGTGGGCAGCGAGGGCGTGCCGGTGGTGATGGCTGCCATGGGCGTCCGGGCCGCGCCGGACGTGGGCGTCGCCGTGCCCCCCGGCTCTCCGCGGAACAGGCTGAATCCCAACAGGACCACCAACACCAGGCCGCCCAGGGCAGCGGGAGCCATCCAGACCAGGTTCCGCCGGCGTGTCCGGACCGGCGCCGCCTCCGCCTGTTCCTCAGGTTCCTCCTCGCGGGGCGGGGCCGGGGACTGCCGCACGCCGCCGGGGGCCAGCCTGGACACCTGCCGGGAAGCGGCCGGCCGTTCTGGCACGACCTTCCAGCGCGTGCTGCGGGCCACCTGGCGCAGGTCGAGGCGCTCGGCCAGCCAGTCGCGAAGGAGGGCCACGCGAAAGCGATAGGTCAGGGCCCCCAATCGCTCCACGATGCCGCGCAGGGCCAGGTGATCCAGGGCGGCGGCCACCTGCCCCCGCTCCGGGCGCGCACCGGCCTTGATCAGGATGGTGCGCACCTCCTGGATGGTGGCCACCCCCCGGGCTCCCTTCAGGGAGGCCAGGGCGGCCAGGGCCGCCTGTTCGGCCGGCGTCGATTCGTCCCACACCTGGCGGAAATCCGCAATCTCGCGGCCCACGAGGTCGGCGACGACGAGGTCGATGTCGTGCAGGTTGACCCAGCCTGCCGGGGCGCACCGGTTATAGACCTCGAAGCAAACAAGGTGCAAATAGTAGGGCTGGCCGGACGCGATCTCGATGACCCGCCGCGGCACGCCGTAATCGTACGTCAGAACGCCATCCACGGGCCAGGTGATGAGGCGCGAGGCCTCCTCGCTGTTCAGGACGCCGAGGGTGTAGGTTACAGAGCCGGCCAGGAGATGCGGGTAGCTGCGCACCAGGTCCTCCTGGGCAGCCAGATCGCAGGTGAGGACAAACGAAATGCGCTCGTCGCGGTCCCGCCAATCCGCCAGGATGGACGTCAAGCCCTCGAGGGTGCCATCGGGCAGGTCGGCCAGGCAGTGCAAGTCGTCCAGGAGGATCACCACGGACCGCTCGCCCAGCGCCTCCCGAAGGGCAGGCCAGAAGGTGCCGACGAGCTGCCCGGTCCGCCCCTCGAAGGCCGGCCACTCGGGCGCCGGAAGCTCCCGGGCCAGGTGGCCGCCGAGCTCTGCCGACAGGGCGCCGGCCAGGCGCCACAGCAGCCAGTCGAGGGTGCGGGCATTCTCTTCCCGGAGGTCGAGGCGCACGGTCAGCAGCTCGGGGGGCAGGTGGTGGGGGAGCTGGCGCAACAGCGATGACTTGCCCATGCGCGGCGCCGACGCGACCAGCAGGACGCGCCGGCCCTTGACAAGGTGCTCGCCGATGGACACAAGAAGCTCGCGGCGGCCAAAGAACAGGTCAGGATTGTCTACCGGCTGGCCAGGTATGTATGGATTTGCGTTGTCTGGCATAGCTGCCTGCGTATAAGGAGTCTCGGGTCCCCAGCACAGAGTTGGACGACCTTGATTATACCACTAATGGGCCAGAGCGCGCAAGTTGCATGCCCTGCGTTTCGGCAGTGCCCCCTCCAGGGGCATTGAACAGCAGTGATAACGGGCTGTAACCGCTGCTTCCCGAATTTGACAGTTCTCGAGGAGCGGTGTATTATGTACCTTGTAGGATGGAGTAAGAATCTGGTTCGCAAACAGCATCAAGCGCCCAGGCTTACGAGTCTGGGCGCGATTCGATCCGAGTCCGGCAGCCGTATCTTCCTCCTAACAACAAAATGTACGAAAGGTGTAAAAATGTCTGAACGAGTCACCGGAACGGTCAAGTGGTTCAATGGAGCCAAGGGCTACGGGTTCATCGAGCAAGAGGGCGGCGGTGACGTGTTTGTCCACTACTCTGCGATCCAGGGCCAGGGGTTCCGCAATCTCGAGGAGGGGCAAAGCGTAGAATTCAAAGTCGAAGAGGACCAGAAAGGACCGCGGGCAACAGACGTGGTGGTGCTGAGCCACTAAAGGAGGAAGAAAGGAAATGTCGAAAAAGCTGTACGTCGGCAATCTGAGCTACCGGACAACGGAGAACACTTTGCGAACCCTGTTTGCCGAGTTCGGCGAGGTGCAGTCGGTGAACGTCATCACCGACCGCGAGACCGGGCGGTCCAAAGGTTTTGCCTTTGTGGAGATGGACTCGGAGCAGACCGCGGCTGCTGCTACCTCTGCCCTCAACGGCAGGATGGTGGATGACCGCGAGATCCGAGTCGACAAGGCCAAGCCGCAGGCGGACCGCGGAGATCGGCGGCCTGGGGGCAGGCGCCCACAGCGCTGGTAAAGCCAAATAAGGGCCGAGTCGACCGGCCTGGACATCAGCGCCGGTCGACTCGGCAACATGCACGATGTGATACGAAAGGGGCAGGACCCGCCGCCGGGCAGGGCCGCGGCCCCTTTTTTTGTGTTCTCTCAGGTCCTCATCTCGGCGCCCAGCTCCTGCTCCAGCCGGCGCACGATGCCTTTCACCTGGCGGGCCACGATCTCGTCGCGCAGCGTCTTGTCGGGCGCCTGGAAGGTGAGGGCGTAGGCCAGGCTCTTTTTGCCTGCCGGCACCGGCTCGCCGCGATAGACGTCAAAGAGCTGCACGTCGCGCAGCAAAAAGCCACCTGCCTGGACGATGGTCGCCTGCACCGCGGCGGCGGGCACCTGCTCGTCCACCACCACCGCCAGATCCTGGAGGACCGCCGGGTAGGGTGAGATGGGCTCCACGAGCCACGTGTCGGTCATCCGCGCCAGCAGGGCGTCCAGGTCCAGCTCGGCTGCTGCCACGCGCATCGGCGGCAGGTCAAAGGCCTCGCGCACGGCGGGATGGAGCTCGCCCAGGAAACCGAGCTCGACCGCCTCGCCCCCGGCCGGATCCGCCAGCACCAGGCGAGCGGTGCGGCCCGGCTGGAAGGTCGGGTGCTCGGCAGGCTCGAAGGCGGCGCCCGTGACGTGCAGCCGCTCCAGCAGCGCCTCGACGATGCCCTTCAGGTCGAAAAAGTCCAGCCCCTCCTCCTGGGCGGCCTCTCCGAGCAGCCAGTGGCGCTCGTGCCGCGTGCCGCCGAGCACCAGGCTCAGGCGCAGCGGCTCGTCGGGCAGTTCCTGGCCCGGACGCAGCCAGAACACCTTGCCCACCTCGAACAGCTCGACCCGATCGCGAAAGCGCAGGTTCGCCGCCGCGGTCTCCAGGGCATTGGCCAGCAGCGTGTGGCGCATCACCGAGCGGTCCTGGCTGATGGGATTGGCCAGCGTGACATAGGTCTCGGCCAGCAGGTCTTCGACCCGCGTCCCCGGACAAAGGATCGCGTCCTGGCGCGGATGGACGAGGCCGTAGGTGACGATCTCTTGCAGGCCGCAGGCCACCAGGACGTCGCGCACCCTCTCTTCGCGCTCCAGGGCGGGATTGCTGCGCTGGGGCGGAAGGCGGTCGGCCAGGTCGGTCACCGGAATAAGGTCGTAGCCATACATCCGGGCCACCTCCTCTACCAGGTCGGCGGGCACCTCGCAATCCAGGCGATGCTCGGGCACGACGACCCGCACGGTCTGGTCGTCCAACGGCTCGCAGACAAACTCCAGGCGCTCCAGGTAGGCCGTGATCTCTTCCAGGCCGAATTCGATGCCGAGCTGGCGCTTGACCTCGGCGGCCGTCAGGTCGATGACGACCGGCCGGGGCGGCAGCGGGTAGTTGTCCACCATGCCGCGGGCGATGGTGCCGCCGGAGTACAGGCGCATCAGCTCGCTGGCGCGGCGCGCGGCGGGCTCGGCCAGGGCCGGGTGGATGCCACGGCCAAAGCGCTGGCTGGCCTCGCTCGGCAGCTTCATGGCCTGCATGGTCCGCCGGATGCTGAGAAAGTAGAAATTGGCCGCCTCCAGGAGCACGTTGCGCGTGTTTTCGTCCACCTCGGTGTCCAGGCCACCCATGACGCCGGCCACGGCGATGGGCCCGGCGGTGTCGGTGATGAGCAGCGTGTCCTCGTCAAAGACGCGATGCACCCCGTCGAGGGTCGTCATGGTCTCGCCCGGCCGGGCACGCCGCACAATGATCGTCGGCACGCCGCCGCCGGCGCGGGCCACGAGCTTGTCGTAGTCAAAGGCGTGGAGGGGCTGCCCCCACTCCAGCATCACATAGTTGGTGATGTCCACGACATTGCTGATGGGCCGCATCCCGGCCTTTTGCACGCGGCCCTGCATCCACTGCGGCGCGGGGCCGATCTCGACGCCGCGGATGACGGTGGCGATGTAGCGGGCGCAGAGCTGCGGGTCCTCGATCTCCAGGCGGGCCAGGTCAGCGGCGGGCGGGCCGCCGGCCTGCCACTCGGTGTCGGGGTAGCGCAGCGGAGCGCCGGTCAGGGCCGACACCTCGCGGGCCACGCCCACCATGTTGTAGCAGCGGGCCAGGTTGGGCGTCAGGTCCAGGTCGACGATCGAGTCTCCCAGGTAGTCGGCCAGGGGCGTCCCCACGGGCGCGTCGTCGGGCAGGATCATGATGCCCTCGTGCTCCTCCGAGATGCCCAGTTCCTTTTCGGAGCAGACCATGGCCCGGGACGGCACGCCGCGGATCTTGGTCCCCTTCAGACGGGTCTTGACGAACCCTTCTTTGTGCCCGTCGTACAGATCGGCGCCCTCCAGGGCAAAGGCCACCTTGAGGCTCACGGGGCCGGCGCCCTTGTAGGGGAACAGGTTGGGCGCGCCCGTGACGACCTGCTCGACCTCGGAGCCGCCGTAGGCCACGTCGGCCAGCACCAGCCGGTCGGCGTTGGGGTGCGGCCGCACCTCCAGAACCTCGCCGACGACCAGCCGCTCGCGGTCCCACCAGTCGCCGACACGCTCGACGGAGGCAACCTCCAGGCCGGCCAGGGTCATCCTTTCCAGGAGGTCCTCAAGGGAACCGCGCACATCCACATAGTCTTGCAACCAACTCAATGGTACCTTCATCGTCTCAGCCTCCCCACCTAGAACTGCTCAAGGAAACGCAGGTCGTTGCCCCAGAAGTAGCGAATGTCCTCGATGCCATACTTGAGCATGGCAATGCGCTCCGGCCCAAGGCCAAAGGCGAAACCGGTGTAGCGGTCCGGGTCGTAGCCTCCATTGCGCAGCACCGTGGGGTGGACCATGCCAGAGCCGCCGATCTCTACCCAGCCGGTGTGCTTGCACACCGGGCAGCCGGCCCCCTGGCAGAGGATACAGTTTATGTCCATCTCGGCGCTGGGCTCCGTGAAGGGAAAGTAACTCGCCCGGAATCGGACCAGGCGTCCCGCTCCGAACATGCGCCGGGCAAAGGAGACGAGCGTACCCTTCAGGTCGGCCATGGTGATGGACTCGCCCACGGCCAGCCCCTCTACCTGGTAGAACATGAAGGCGGAGCGCGCGCTGACCTGCTCGTAGCGATAGCACATGCCCGGCAGGATGACACGGATGGGCTCCGGGTAATAGTCGTGCATGGCCCGCACCTGCCCCGGCGAGGTGTGTGTGCGCAGGATGACCCCCGGGACCGTGGTATAGAACGTGTCCCACATGTCGCGCGCCGGGTGGTGGGGCGGCATGTTGAGCAGGGCAAAGTTGTACTCGTCGGTCTCCACGTCGCACGCGCGATAGACCTGGTAGCCCATCTCGCCAAAGATGGAGTAGATCTCGCGCAGCGTACGGCTCACAGGGTGCAGCCTCCCCGGCCGCGGCGGCCGGCCAGGCAGCGTGACGTCCACCGCATCGGCTGACAGCGAGCGGGCGTGCGCGGCCTCCTTGAGCGCCTGAAGGCGCGCCTCGTAGCCGGCCTCCAGGGCCTGCTTGACCTCGTTCACCCGCCGGCCATAGGCCGGGCGCTCCTCGGGCGACAGGCTACCGAGGGCCTTGACCGCTTCGGTGACCTCTCCCTTGCGGCCCAGGTAGCCGGTCCTCCAGGCGGTCAGAGCAGCCTCGTCGTCGATGGCCTCCAACGCCTGGAGGGCCTCTCGTTCCACGTGATCCAGATCCTTTGTCATGACACCTCCCACACTATCCGGTGGGCATGACTGCCCACATAATAAAAAAAAGCCCCCGTCCCAGCAGGGACGAGAGCAGGCAACTCCCGCGGTACCACCCTGTTTGGCCGGGCTCGCCCGGCCCCCTCTTGTGCCTGACGGCGGCAGGCATCGCCGCGATCGGCTACCCTGATAACGGTGGGTTTCCGGAGCGGACTACTGGGCACGGAGCCTTTCACCCGTCGGCTCGGGAGCGAACTTCGGTGGCGCTCTGCCCGGAGGGGCTTTCAGTCCATGGCCCCTTCCTCCCTGGTGGCGCCCCGCCACCTACTCCTCTCCGTCACAGCCTTTAACGATGATTGCAGGCTATTATACACCGCTCTGCAGATTTGTCAAGTTGTGGATCGCCGCTTCTTAAGTAAACGACATTACTTGACACTCCCCCCTCTCTGTGCTAGACTACAAACGTAACAGTGGAGGTCAACTTGGAAACTAGAAACATCGTGCGATGGGCAGTGTACATCGTCCTCGCCATCCTGGTTATGGTTTTTCTGTACAATCAGTTTGCCGGCCCTCAAGAGCCGCAAAACACCATCTCGTTGCAGCAGTTGGCAACAGCCATGAAGGCGAGCGAGGTTGCCGAGATCGCCGTCCAGGGCGACACCCTGCTGGTCGAGCTGAGCAACGGCGAGACCGTCCAATCGCACAAGGAGGAAGGGGTCGGGCTGGCGGAGACGCTGGGCTACCTGGGGGTCACTCCGGCCATGTGGGAAGGGGTCACCGTCACGGTTGAGGCGCCCAGCGGGCTCTTTGGCTGGCTCGGGATCCTGAGCTGGATCTTGCCCCTGGTGCTGTTGAGCGTCTTTTTCCTGGTCGTGTTCCGGCAAGCCCAGAGCAGCGGCAGCCAGGCCATGTCCTTTGGCAAGAGCCGCGCCCGCATGTTCACGGGCGAGAAGCCGACGGTCACGTTTGACGACGTGGCCGGCGTCGTGGAGGCCAAGCAAGAGCTGGCCGAGGTGGTCGAGTTTCTGAAAGAGCCGCAAAAGTTCATCGCCCTCGGCGCGCGCATCCCCAAGGGGGTCATCCTCATGGGCGCCCCGGGCACGGGCAAGACCCTCATGGCCAAAGCGGTCTCGGGCGAGGCCGGCGTGCCCTTTTTCTCCATCTCGGGCTCCGAGTTCGTGGAGATGTTTGTGGGCGTCGGCGCCAGCCGCGTGCGCGACCTCTTTGACCAGGCCAAGCGCAACTCGCCGTGCATCGTCTTTGTGGACGAGATCGACGCCGTGGGCCGCCACCGCGGCGCGGGGCTGGGCGGCTCCCACGACGAGCGGGAGCAGACCCTCAACCAGATCCTGGTCGAGATGGACGGCTTTGACACCGACACCAACGTCATCGTCGTCGCCGCCACCAACCGGCCCGACATCCTGGACCCCGCCCTCCTGAGACCCGGGCGATTCGACCGGCGCGTGGTCCTGGACCGGCCCGATATGCAGGGCCGCGAGCAGATCCTCAAGGTGCACGTGCGGGGCAAGCCCCTGGGCAAGGACGTAAACCTGGCGGCGCTGGCCCGCCAGACGCCTGGTTTTGTGGGGGCCGACATCGAGAGCCTGGTGAACGAGGCGGCCATCCTGGCAGCGCGGCGCAACAAGAAGTCCATCGACATGGACGAGTTCCAGGAAGCAGTCGAGCGCGTCATGGCCGGGCCGGAGCGCAGGAGCCGGGTCATCACCGAGGAAGAAAAGAGCGTCGTCGCCTACCACGAGGCGGGCCACACGCTGGCCGCGGCCCGCACGCCGCACGCCGACAAGGTGCGGAAGGTGACCATCATCCCCCGCGGCATGGCCGGCGGCTATACCATGGCCCTGCCCGACGAGGACCGCTACCTGGCGAACCGGGCCAAGTTCGAAGCCGATCTGGTGACCATGCTGGGCGGACGGGCCGCCGAAGAGGTGGTCTTTCAGCGGGTGACGACGGGCGCCAGCAACGACCTGGAGCGCGCCACCGAGCTGGTGCGCAAGATGGTCATGGAATACGGCATGAGCGACGAGCTGGGCCCCCTGACCTTTGGCGAGCGCGAGGAGCTGGTGTTCCTGGGCCGGAGCCTGTCGGAGCACCGGAACTATTCCGAGTCGGTGGCCCGCAAGATCGACGAAGAAGTTCGAAACTTTATCGCACGGGCTCACGAGCGCGCCCTCGACATCATGAGGACGCACCGGGCAGCGTTGGACGAGCTGGCCCGGCAACTGATCCAGAAGGAGACGCTGAACGAGGCAGAAGTCGAGGCGCTGCTGGCAATGCCCGCCGCCTAGGCAGGAGTAGCTTTTGCGCCCAGTTTGCATCCCGGTAAAAACTGGGTATAATAGGCCGTGCGAGCGTGCAACGAAGCAATGTTAAGGAGGAACCGCGCGTGTCGGAAGCGAAATACGAAAAGAGCGGATACTGCTACCCGAACCTGATCGCCAGGATTTACCTGGGTGCCATCGAAGAAATCATGGGCCCCAACGGCATCAAGGCCCTGCTCAACATGGCCGACATGAAGCACCTGATAGACAACTATCCGCCGGCTAACCTTAACAAAGAGTTTGATTTCGTCGATTTCGCCCACCTCAACGAGGCCATGGAGATGATGTACGGCCCGCGAGGCGGGCGTGCCCTCTCGCTCCGCGCCGGGCGCAAGGCCTTTGACCAGGGTCTGAAGAACTTTGGCGCAATGGTGGGCGTCGCCGACAAGGCCTTCCGCATGCTACCCCTGAAGCTCAAGATGAAGGTGGGCCTGGGCGCCATGGCCAGGGCGTTTTCCGCCACGAGCGACCAGATCAGCTACGTCCGGGAGGCCGACGACCACTTCTTGTACGTGATCGAACGCTGCCCCGTCTGCTGGGGACGCAAGAGCGATGGTCCCATTTGCCACGCCGCCATGGGCATCATCCTCGAGGGCCTGGACTGGGGCACGGGCGGCAAGAAATTCAAGGTAGCGCAGGTGACCTGCCACGCCGCGGGGGATCCATCCTGCGATTTCGTAATCAGCAAAGAACCGATTGAATAGGCGCCGGACAGCAGGCCGTTAAACAGACGAGCCAGGATGCGGGTCCAGCCCTGCATCCCGGCTCGTTTTTGTGTGGCCGGCGTAGCCCCACCAGGGTAGGGGCAACCCTTGCGGTTGCCCGGGGTGCGGTTGCCCAGGGCAGGGGCGAGTTATCGAGGGGCGGGCACCGGGGTAGGGGCAACCCTCGCGGTTGCCCGGGGTGCGGTTGCCCAGGGCAGGGGCGAGCCCTGCCCCCTACGGGTGGTTAACGAGGTTGACGAGAGGAAAATGACAGCGAATCGCCGCAAGCTTTTGTGGATCAGCCTGGCCCTCATCGCCAGTTGCTGCCTGGTGGGGGTCTGCGGCCTGTCCGGCCTGGCCTGGGTTTACGGGCTGCGGCCCGGCTTTGAGCCCGGGGTAGCGGTGCTGCCCACGGAGCGGGACGTGCCTACCCCGGTCGTGCGCGAGCCGACCAACCCCGAGCAGGAGACACTGCTCGCCCTGGCGGGTGCAGAGCTGCCCCAACGCGACCTCCTGGAGTTGAACGAGCGGCTGGGCGGGCAGAGCATCCGGCTCCCGGCGGCAACACCTGCTCCGAGGGGCTATCGCCTGGGCGACCGCGAGACGTTCTGGGTGCACGACACGCTCGCCACCTCGTACTTTCGCACCACGGCGGTGCTGCGCTACGAAACCGAGCACGCTTACTGGTGGGTGGAGGAGGGCTACGAGGTGAACGCCGAGGCACTGGAACGCTCCGCCCGGGCCTTTGAGGAGAACACCTACCCCACCAACCACCGCGCCTTTGGCAGCGAATGGTCGCCGGGCATCGACGGCGACCCCCACGTCTATATCTTTTTGGGGAACGTGCCCGGTGTGGGCGGCCTCTTTTCGGGACCCGACGAGTACCCGGCCACCGTCCGGCAGCGGTCCAACGAGCACGAGATGTTTTACATCAGCCTGGACAACTCGCTGCCGGGCAACGCCTATTTTGACGGCGTCCTGGCCCACGAGCACCAGCACATGATCCACTGGTTCCACGACCGGAACGAGGACACGTGGGTCAACGAGGGCCTCTCGGAGCTGGCAGCCCACCTGGGCGGCTACGATCTGGGCGGCTCGGACTATGCCTACCTGTCCATGCCCGACACGCAGCTCACGACGTGGCCCGACCTGGAGGACTCTAGCCCGAACTATGGCGCCAGTTACCTGTTCCTCCTCTACTTCTACGAGCAGTACGGCGAAGGGGCCATTCGCCGCCTCGTATCCGAGCCGGCCAACGGCATGGCCGGCTTCGAAGCCGTCCTGGCCGAGGTGGATCCGGCGCGCTCCGTGGAGGACCTGGTGGCCGACTGGCTCGTCGCCAACTACCTGGACGACATTGCCGGAGCGGCGGAGGAGCACGGTTACGACAGCCTGTCCCTGGATCAGATCGCCCTCTCGGCCCGCCATCAAAGCTATCCCATCGACCAGGCGGGCGCCGTAAAGCAATACGCCGCCGATTATATCGTCCTGGAAGGCCAGGGCGACCTGCTGGTCGAGTTCGAGGGCAGCTCCCTGGTCTCGCTGGTGGGCAACGAGACGCACAGCGGGAGTTACCAGTGGTGGGCGGTGCGCGGCGACGAGGGCAACGCCACCCTCACCCGGGCCTTTGACCTCTCGGGGCTGGAGGAGGCGACGCTCCAGGCCTGGACGTGGTACGACCTGGAGGTGGATTACGACTATGCCTACGTCTCGGTCTCGGACGACGGCGGCGAAACCTGGACCCTCCTGGAGAACGAGCACACGACGACCCTCGACCCGTCGGACAGCAGCTTCGGGCCGGCGCTGACGGGGTTGAGCGGCGGCGGCAGATCGGCCGAGTGGGTGCAGCAGTCCTTTGACCTGGCGCCCTTTGCCGGGCGGCCCGTCCTGGTCCGCTTCGAGGTCGTCACCGACGACAGCGTCAACCATCCCGGCCTGGCCCTGGACGACATATCCATCCCCGAGCTGGGCTACGCCGACGACGTGGAGGCGGGCGACGGCGGCTGGGAGACCGCGGGCTGGCTGCGCGTCGCGGACCACATCCCCCAGGACTTTGCCGTGCAGGTGATCCTCCTGGGCGACGAGCAACGCGTCGAGCGGCTGGCCCTGGACGAGCAGATGACCGGCACGCTGCATCTGGCGGGCCTGGGCAGCGACGTGGAACAGGCCGTGCTGGTGATCTCGGGCCTGGCGCCCATGACCACCGAGCCGGCGGTCTACCGCTACCGGGTCTCGCCCGCGCCGTAGGCCACACCCACTNNGGGCCGGCCGGGAAGCGGGGACCGCCGAGCGCCGGCTCGGCAAGTGACCTGTGGAGAGAAATGCCGAGCAGGCGCTCGGCGGTCCCGGGGTACCAGGGCCGAACTGCCGCTGGGAGCGCCGCTCGCGGCAAAGCATCTTGACAAACGCCGCCTGCTGGTCTATCATAATCCTCGACCCACGACGCGGTAGGCAGCGCTAAGGCAGCATTCCACCTCCGCCCTGGCAGTGCCGGGGCAAACCTGAAGGGAGAGCCTATGTCTACTTCAATGCACGGCAGACCGGGCCGCGGGCAGCCGGCGCCCTATCTCGTCCTGGATCAGGAAGACTATCGCGTGCTGGGCCCCGCCGACTTTGGCGGGCCCGGCCTGGTAGCCATAGAGGTCCTGGGTCCCTACGTGGACGTTCAGGCCTCGGGGCCCCTGATCACGGTTCACGATTCCACCATCGACCCGCACCTGGGCATCGGCCACCACCGGCACCGCTATAACGAGCGCCTCTTTTACATCACCGCCGGCGAGCTGGACCACGACGACTCGTTGAACAACATCCAGGGCCACATGGACGAGGGCGACGTCGGCCTCTTTACCGAGGGGCAGCGGGGCATGGTCCACTCCGAGTGGAACAACGGCGACGTGCCGGCCCAGGCCTATATCCTGGTCTACACCACGGACCCCATTCCGGAAGAGACGAAATTCACGCGCTTTCGCAGCGAGGACGCGCCTCGCTACGACGAGGGAGAGGGCGTGCGCACCAAGGAGCTGGTCGGACCGCGCTCGGAGCTGCGCGTCCACGGCGACCTGCGCCTGTTCACCGACAGCCACCTGGAGGAGGGCGGCCACCTGACGGCGCGCTTTGCCAACGGCGAGGGCGGCCTGCTGGCGATCCGCGAGGGCCACGTGCAGGTGGACGGCCGGGAGCTGCGCCAGGGCGCCACGGTCCTGGTGCCGCCTGCCGAGGGCGAGCGGACCGTTACGGTGGAGGCCATCAGGCCGGCGCGCGTCTTTCGTGCCGTACACGGGCGCGGTCATGGCCTGATCCGGCGCTCTGACGGCCGGCGATAAGGGTTCCCATGGACGTCTACCTGGAGATCGGCGAGAAGAAGACGTTTGCCTGCGCCGTCGACTGGCCCGGCTGGTGCCGGAGCGGGGGCGACGAGGAGGCGGCACTGGAAGCCCTCCTGGCCTACGGGCCGCGCTACGCTTCCCTGCTGGACGGCACGGGGATCGAGTTCGAGGCGCCCCGTGACGTGTCCGACCTTCGCGTGGTCGAGCGGCTGGAGGGCAACGCGACGACCGACTTTGGCGCGCCTGCCATCGTTCGAGACTCTGACGCCGAGCCGGTGGACGACGCCGAGCTGGCCCGCATGGGGGCCCTGCTGCAGGCATACTGGCGGGCGTTCGACACCACCAGGCGCGACGCCGCCGGCGAGGAGCTGCGCAAGGGGCCGCGGGGCGGCGGCCGCGAGTTGGAAAAGATCGAGAACCACGTCATGGAGGCCGAGGCGGGTTACCTGCGTTCCCTTGGCTGGAAGATGGGCAAGGGGGAGGCACCGGACCGGGAGGGCGAACTGCGCCGCACCCGGGAGGCGGTCCTGGAGGCCCTGCCCGTCGCCGCGCGCGGCGAGCTGCCGGCCCGCGGGCCGCGGGGCGGCACGCGCTGGCCCCTCCGCTACTTTGTGCGGCGCGCCGGCTGGCACGTCCTCGACCACGTGTGGGAGATAAAAGACCGGGTGAAGCACTGAGAAGATGACTAAAATGAGGCCACTGATGGTGCTGAAGCATCGTCGGTGGCCTCATTTTTGTTGGGGCGGAGCTGTTTGCGGCCGGCGCGCATTTGCCCGGCCGGGGCAAAGGCAGTATACTCCTGGAAACCAGTCCCGGACTTGCTCCGAGTCGACCAAGGTGCCAATGCATGAAAGTAGAGCAGGCCAGGCCGGCCTTTGCCGAATTTGTCATCATCGTCTCCCTGATGATGTCGATCACAGCTTTATCGACGGATGCCATGCTGCCGGCGCTGCCCCAGATCGGCAGCGACCTGGGCGTCCAGAATGCCAACGACCGCCAGTTGGTCGTGTCTGTGTTGTTCCTGGGGCTGGCCCTGGGGCAGTTGTTCTTCGGGCCGCTTTCCGACCGGGTGGGGCGAAAACCAACGGTCTATGCGGGCTATGTCCTCTATATCGCCGGCGCCCTGCTCTCGGTCGTCGCGCCCAGCTACTCCGTGATGCTCGCGGGGCGGGTGTTGCAGGGGCTCGGGATTTCGGCGCCGCGCGCCATTACCCTGGCCCTGGTCCGCGATCGATACGCGGGCCGGACCATGGCCCGGGTGATGTCGTTCGTCAGCTCGGTCTTTATCCTGGTTCCCATGCTCGCGCCGACGTTGGGACAGGCGGTCCTGCTGTTCGCTAACTGGCGCGGCATCTTCTGGGGCTTTGTGCTGGTGGCGATCGTCACCGTGGCGTGGTTCGCGCTGCGAATGCCCGAGACCCTGGCCCCTGAACACCGGGCGCCGTTCACGGTGAGGCACATTGCCGTGGCCACCCTCGAAGTCGTGAGGTACAGAAGCGCGCTGGGCTATACCGTGTCGGCCGGCCTGATCAGCGGAGCGTTTCTTGGCTATCTGAACTCCGCCCAGCAGATCTTTCAGGAGCAGTATGCCCTCGGCAAGCTCTTCCCCATCGTCTTTGGCCTCGTCTCCCTGTCCATCGGGCTGGCATCCTTCCTGAACGCGCGCCTGGTGATGCGCTTTGGGATGCGACTTCTGGTCCGTCGATCCCTGTGGGTGAGCCTGGGGCTCTCTATCGTCGCCCTGGGGAGCGGTTTGTTGCCAGGCGGGCAGGTGCCATTGTGGCTCTTTCTGGCCTACCTCATGGCGACGTTTTTCTGCGTCGGCATTCTGTTCGGCAACCAGAATGCCCTGGCCATGGAGCCTTTGGGCCATCTCGCCGGTATCGGAGCGGCCGTGGTCGGCTCCCTGTCGACGCTGATATCCATGCCCCTGGGCACGCTCATCGGCAAGGGCTACAACGGCACGGTGCTCCCTCTGATCGCCGGCCTGGCCCTGCTCTCCGGCGCCTCCATTCTGGTGGTCCGCTGGGCCGAATCGAGTTGAGCGATGGCCAGGTGACGTGACGCGGGCGAGGAGCGAGGGGAACCATTCGGCTTTCGGCCGCGTCTCATAGCCAGGACGTACAACATGGCACCGTCGTCAAGGAGGAGAAATGGCCCGCAAGAAAAGCATCCAGGTCCTCGCTTCCATCGCCGTCCTGCTCGCCCTGACCATCTGTGGGCTGGCCGGCGGCACCTTCTACGCCCTCCGTCTCCCCGAGGAGATGGGCGACCAGGACACCTTCGTCCTGGGCCAGAGCCGGCTCGTTCCCGGCGCCCCGGCCGCCGTCCACGTCCAGGTGCAGCGGCACGACAACCAGCAGCCAGTGACCGGCGCCGAGGTCAAGGTCTCCATGCGGCCCGGGGACGGCGGCGAGGCGCAGGTGCTGTACACCGGGACCACCGGCGCGGAGGGCCGGGCGACGGCCGCCTTTACTGTGCCCGAGGTGACCAGCGCCGGCCAGGAGCAGGAGATCATTGTCGAGACCCGCTCGCGCCTGGGCAGCGACCGAATGGAGATGAGCGTCCAGGTGGAGCGCGACTACAAGGTGCTCCTCACCACCGACAAGCCCATCTACCAGCCCGGCCAGCAGATCATGGTCCGCGCCCTGGCCCTGGGCGCCTTTGACCAGCGCCCCGCCGCCGGCAGCGCCGTGGAGCTGACCATCGCCGACGCCAAAGGCAACAAGGTCTTCAAGCAGACGGCCACCACCTCCGAGTACGGCGTCGCCTCCTGGAGCTTCCAACTGGCCGACGAGGTCAACCACGGCAACTACAAGCTCACCGCCAACCTGGACGGGATGTCCTCGGAAAAGACCGTGGCCGTCAAGCCCTACGTCCTGCCCAAGTTCAAGGTGACCGCGGCCACCGACGACGACTTTTACCGGCCCGGCCAGCGCGTCTCGGGACAGGTGGAGGCGGCCTACTTTTTCGGCAAGGCCGTGGAGGGCGAGGTCCGGCTGGCGGGCTGGGTCTATGACGTCGAGCGGCGGCAGGTCGTCGAGCTGGCGGGCCAGACCGACGCCGAAGGCCGGTTCAGCTTCGAGTTCGACCTGCCCGACTATTTCGTGGCCGGCGCCGAGGGCGGCGTGGCCGGCCTCCTCCTGGAGGTGGCAGTCACCGACGGGGCGGCCCACACCGAGCAGGTGAGCATCGCCATCCCCGTGGCGCAGCAGGGCATCATCGTCGAGGCCGTGCCCGAGAGCGGCGATCTCAAGGCCGGCCTGGAGAACATCCTCTACCTGCTGACGGCCTACCCCGACGGCACGCCCGCCGAGTGCGAGGTGACCGTCGTCGTCAACGGCGCCACGTACCAGGCGCAGACGGGCGCCTACGGGCTCGGCGAGCTGCGGCTGACCCCGGCCGAGCCCTATGCCGAGGTGATGCTCGAGGCCCACGACGCCCTGGGCCACACGGGCCAGGCACAGGTCTCCTTCGAGCCCGAGCGCTGGAGCGGCAGCCAGGTGCTATTGCGGCCCGAGCGGGCCACCTACCGCGTCGGCGAGACGATGAACCTGGAGGTGCTGGCCACCGAGAGCGCCGGCGCCATCTACCTGGACATCACCCGCGAGGGCCAGACCCTCTCCACCCGGGCCCTGGAGATCGTCGACGGGCGCGCGGCGGCGGCCGTGGACCTGACCCCCGACCTGTACGGCACGCTGGCCCTCCACGCCTACAAGTCCCTTGGCACCGGCGAGATCGTGCGCGATACGCGCCTGGTGGTGGTCGACGCCGCCGACGACCTGGCCCTGGACGTGCAACTGGACCGGGAGACCTATCTGCCCGGCGAAAGGGCCCACCTCCAGATCGCCGTCACCGGCCAGGAGGGCGAGGGCACGGCCGCGGCCCTGGGGCTGGCGGTCGTCGACGAATCGGTCTTTGCCCTGCAAGAGCAGGACCCCGGCTTTGCGCGCCTGTACTTTATGCTGGAAAAGGAGCTCTTGGAGCCCAAGTTCGACCTGCACGGCCTGAGCCTGGGCGAGATCATGGGCGAGGCCGGCACGGCGCAAGAGACGGCGGCCCAGGCGTCGCTGGCCGGCTTTGGCGGCGATCCCTTCAGCCTCAAGGCCAACTCGGTGGCCATGAAGCGGCAACAGGCCCTGGAGCGGCAGGCCAGGTTCTTGCACAGCCTGACCCAGGGGCTCTTTCCCCTCCTCGTGTTCCTGCCCCTGGCCGTCGTCGGCGCCCTGGTTTACAGCCTGCGGAACGACCGCGTGCTGGGCCGCTCGCTGGCCGTGGGCATCGGCGTGCCCGTGCTGCTGCTGGCCTGGGCGGCAGTCACGCTCTGGATCGTGCCCCTGCCGGGCGCTCCCTGGGCCACGGACCCCCTCGACAAGCTGGGTTACCTGCTGGACGAGCTGGGCCCGGCCCTGCTGTGCCTCGTGGCCCCGGCGCTGCTGGGCGGGCTGGCGGGCCTCGTCGGGCTGGCGGTGCGGGCCGTGCGCAAGGGCGAGCTCCCCCTGGGCCTGGCCCTGCTGCTCCTGGTGGGCTACGGGCTGCTGCTGGCCATCGTGTTCGTGGCATACATGGCCGTCGATCCCGCTGAGCCCCCAACCGTGGCCATCGTGATCTTTGCCCTTGCCTACCTGGCCATCCCCCTGGCCTTTGGCGCCCGGGCGGCCGGGTTTGGCTTCAAGCGCGAGGGCTGGGCCCTGGCCGGGGCCGGGCTCGTGGCCCTCCTGGCCCTCTTGCTCGTGGCCGGGCCCGTGGTCCTCGCCTCGGCCTTTACCCTGGCCGGCGGGGCCATGCCGGCCGATGGCGCTATCGTGGAAGAGATGGCCCTCCAGGGAGTGGCGCCCGGCCTCATGCCCCCCATGCTCGCTCTCCAGGAAGTGCGCGGCGAGGGGGAGGCCAAGAGCACCGAGCCCGCCGCCGCAGCGGGGCAGCCGGCGCAGGGCGCCGCGCCGCTGCTGCGCCAGTTCTTCCCCGAGACCATGTACTGGAACCCCGAGGCCCTGACCGACGACGCCGGCCGCTGGCAGACCGAGCTGGACATGGCCCACACCATCACCACGTGGCGGCTGACGGCCCTGGCGAGCGCCCAGGACGGGCGCCTGGGCTCGACGACGGCGCCCATTCGCGTGTTCCAGGACTTTTTCGTGGACATCGACCTGCCCCTGGCTCTCACCCAGGGCGACGAGGTTTCGATGCCCGTGGCCGTCTACAATTACCTGGAGACGGGCCAGCGCGTGGAGCTGACGCTGGAGGCGCAAGAGTGGTTCGACATGCAGGGCGAGGCCACCCAGGCGGTGGACCTGGAGCCCGGCGACGTGACGGTGGTCTATTTTCCCATCAAGGTCACGGCCACGGAGGGCCGCTTCCGGCCCGTGGTGACGGCCATCGGCGAGAAGATGAGCGACGCCACGACGCTGCGCCACGACGTCCAGGTGGTGCCCGACGGCAAGCGCATGGACGAGACAACCTCGGACCGGCTGGAGGGCAGCACGGAGCACACGGTCACCATCCCCGAGCAGACCATCCCCGGCACCGCCCAGATCCTGGTCAAGGTCTATCCCGGGATCCTCAGCCAGGTGGTGGAGGGGCTGGAGGCGCTGCTGCGCATGCCCTACGGCTGCTTCGAGCAGACGAGCAGCACCACCTACCCCAACGTGCTGGTCATGGACTACCTGAAGAGCACGGGCCAGGCCAGTCCCGAGGTGCAGATGACGGCCGAGCAGTACATCAACCTGGGCTACCAGCGCCTGACCACCTTTGAGGTGTCGGGCGGCGGCTTTAGCCTCTTTGGCTCGCCTCCGGCCGACCGGATGCTGACCGCCTACGGCCTGATGGAGTTCACCGACATGGCCCGCGTGCATCCCGTGGACGAGGGCCTGGTCGAGCGGGGGGCCCGCTGGCTCCTGGGCGAGCAGCGGAGCGACGGGAGCTGGGAGAACGACGAGGGGCTGGTCCACGAGCAGAGCTGGAGCAGCCTGGGCAACGAGCGGCTGCCCGTGACGGCCTACATCGTCTGGGCGCTGACGGAAGCCGGTTACGAGGACGAGGCAGGCACCGTGGCCGGCCTGGATTACGTGCGCGAGTCGTGGACCCAGGCCGAGGACGCCTACTCCCTGGCGCTGGTGGCCAACGCCCTGGCGGCGGCGGATCCGGAAGGCGGCGCCACGGGACAGGCCCTCGACAAGCTGGCCGAAATGGCCGTCGTCGAGGAGGGCGTCGCCTACTGGCAGAGCGACATCTCCACGTTCATGGGCGGCACCGGCCAGACCGGCTCCATCGAGACCACGGCCCTGGCGGCCTATGCCTTCCTGCGGGCCGAGGAGCACGTCGAGCTGGCCAACCAGGCCCTCACCTACCTCATCCAGCAGAAGGACAGCTATGGCACCTGGCACTCGACCCAGGCCACGGTGCAGACGCTGAAGGCGCTCCTGCTCTCGGTGAGCGCCGGGGGCGAGGGAACCGACGCCACGGTGCGCGTCTCGCTCAACGGCGAGGAGACCGAGCCCATCGTCATCACCGAAGACAATTTCGACGTGGTGCAGATGGTCAGCTTTACGGACCGGCCGGCGCTGGGCGACAACAAGGTGCGCATCGACGTCGAGGGCGAGGGCAGCCTCATGTACCAGGTCTCGACCCGCTACTACTTGCCCTGGTCCGTGGTGACCATGCCCGCGCCGGAAGAGTCGCTCATGGACATCGAGGTGGCCTACGACCGGACCGAGCTGGCGGTAAACGACGTCGTCGAGGTCTCGGTGCGGGTGGCGTTGACGGCAGGCGCGGCGCGGCAGGCCATCGTGGACCTGGGCGTTCCGCCCGGCTTTGAGGTCGTGGGTGAGGATCTGGCCGACCTGGTGGCCCGCCACGGCGACCTGCCCGAGGGGTACGAGGGAGCGAAATTCTCACGCGTTGACCTGACGGGGCGGCAGATCATCTGCTACGTCGAAGGGCTCAAGGCGGGGCAGCCCCTGGAGTTCCGCTACCGCATCCGTGCCCGGTACCCCATCAGGGCCCAGACGCCGCCCAGCAGTGCCTACGACTACTATAACCCGGGCGTGACCGCCGTGCTGGCGCCGGCGGCCATCCAGGTCACCCCCTGAGGACACCGGGCCTGAGAACGAAGCACCGCCGGCGGCCAGGAGCCGCCGGCGGTGTTCGATTCAGTGCAACTATGCCAGTGCAACTACGATTCAGCAATACCGTCCAATAATCTTACGACTCGAACTCGCTCCGGGCGCGCTTTTTCACGTCCGAAGCCGTCTCTTCCGCCTTCTGGCGCATGTCGTCGGCTGTCTGCTCGGCCTTGTGCCGCACGTCGGAATAGGTGTCTTCCGCCTTGCTGCGGACGTCCGATGCAGCCCGGCGGATGTCGTGGCGAATCTCTTCGCCCGACTTTGGTGAGATCATGAGCGTGGCACCCGCACCAATGACCAGTCCGATGAGCATGCCCAGCAACAGGGCTCCCAAAGCAAAATCGTTTCGTTGTTCCATTATGGTCATTCCTCCCTTCAATGTACCCGGTGCACCGGGCCATGATACCTACAGCGTACAGGATTGGAGGTCGTTTGTCAATGTACGTGGATACAGACAGCGGATACAGATTGGGATATATTTTCCGGGCGCCGGTCAGGCCTTCTGGCCCTGCCACATCTGCTCCAGGCGTTGCAGGGCGGCCTCCATGTCGGCGGCCGGGGCAAGGACGTCGCGCCACAGGTCGCCCAGCTCGTCGACCCGCTCCTGGATGTTGTGGATGTTGAAATCGCGGGGGTCCAGGTCGGACGCCAGCTCGTCCCAGCGCAGCGGCGTCGAGACCGGCGCGCCGGGCCTCGGGCGGAGGCAGTAGGGCGCCGCCAGGGTCTGCCCGCGCCGGTTCTGGTACAGGTCGATATAGATCTTTTCCCGGCGGCGGCGGGGGTCGCGATCCAGGCTGGTGATGAGGGGCAGGCGGTTGTGGACCAGGTGGCCGACGATGAGCCCGAACTTCAGGCCCTGCTCGTAGGTATAGCGGGCCTCCAGCGGCACGTAGATGTGCAGTCCCGTGGCCCCCGAGGTTTTGACCCGGTGGGGGACGTCGAGGGAACCCAGGATCTCGTGGATGGCCAGGGCGGTGCGCACCACCTCGCCAAAGGCAATCTCGCCGGGATCGAGGTCAAAGACGAGCCAGTCGGGCCGGTCCAGGTGGCCGACGCGCGAGTTCCAGGGGTTCAGCTCGATGCAGCCCAGGTTGGCCATGTAGACGAGCGTGGCCTCGTCCTGGCAGAGCAGGTAGTTGATCCCCTCGGGGTCCGACTCGGAGGGGAGGTTCACCGTCTCTACCCAGTCGGGAGCATAGTCCACGTCTTTGTGGTAAAAGCTCTCGCCGTGGATGCCTGCCGGAAAGCGGTGGAGCGACTGGGGCCGGTCCACCACGTAGGGCAGGACGAGGGGAGCCATGCGCCGGTAGTAGTCGATGAGGTCGCCCTTGGTCAGCCCGTCGTCGGGCCACAGGACCCGATCCAGGCTGGTGACCGTCACCTGGCGCCCGCCCGCCTCGACGGTGATGGGCTTCCTGGTGCGCGGCGCGTAGACCCGGCGCGGCGGCGCCTGCTCCGGCTCGGGGGAGGCCGCCGGCTCCTCGGCGGGCGGCTCCTCGACGGCGGGCGGCTCGGCCGGGGGCGGGCGCCCGGCCAGGGCGGTGATCTCTTCGCGGCGCACGGTGCGGGGGTCGACGTCCTCGCGCAAGCCCAGGAAGGAGGCCTGGCGCAGCAGCCCGAGCTCGGTCCAACTGGCGTACTGCACCTGGCAAACGAGCTCCGGCTCCACCCACGTGGCGGGGGTATTGGCTTTGGGCTCGACGACAAAGGGCGAGCTGGGGCGGCGCAGGGGCTCCAGGCGGGCGCGCAGCTCCGCCAGGGTCTCCTGGTCAAAGCCGGTGCCCGTGTGCCCGACGTAGACCAGGTCGTCGCCCTCGTACACGCCCAGGAGGAGCGAGCCAAAGAATTGGCGCCCGGAGCGGGGCGCCGTGAAGCCGCCGATGACGGCCTCCTGGCAGGGCCGGGCCTTGAACTTTTGCCACGCCTCGCTGCGCTTGCCGGCCTGGTAGGCGCTCTGCCCGTCCTTTGCAATGACCCCCTCCAGGCCGCTCTCCGCGGCCTGCCGGAAGAAGGCCACCCCCTGGCCCCGGACGTGATCGCTGTACTTGATGCGGGGCAGATCGGGAAGAATCTGGGCCAGAAGCTGCTTGCGCCGCAGCAGGGGCAGCGAGCGCAGGTCGTGGCCCTCCAGGTAGAGGAGATCGAAGGCATAGTAGACCAGCGTTCCCTCGCCCGTGCGCCTGTACTTTTGCAGGAGGCTGAACTCTCCCCGGCCCTGCTCGTCCAGAGCCACGATCTCGCCGTCGATGACGGCGTCAAAGCTGAGGCGCTCCAGCTCGCGGACCAGGGGCGAGAACTCGGTCTCGAAGCCGGCCTGCGTCCGGGAGTAAAGGCGGGCCTCGCCGGTGCGCACCTCGGCGATGGCCCGAAAGCCGTCCCACTTGATCTCGTAGATCCAGCCGTCGTCGTCAAAGGGCTCGGGAGCCAGGGTGGCGAGCATGGGCGTCACGCCGGAGGGCATGGGCGCCTTGCGGGCGCCGCGCAGGTCGAGGTCGTCCAGGTTCACGCCGTGGCGCTGCCCGTCGGCGTCGCCCCGGCGCTCCAGCTCGTCGGGGGTGAGGCCGCTCTTGACCGAGCGCCGGTCGCCGGGCAGGCCCGACCGGCCCACGTGCTCGTCGCTGCCCTTGAAGAGCAGCCACTGGTCCTTCTCGCCGCGCATTCGGACCATGTGAAATGCGCCGCGCACCTTCTCGCCTTCCAGCCAGAAGACCAGCTTGCCCTCTTGCTCGCCGCGGCGCATCAGCTCCTCGGCGTGGGCGCGGTCCCGGGCCTCGGGCACGCGGTAGGTGCCCCGGTCCCAGAGGATCATGGTCCCGGCGCCATAGCTGCCCTTGGGGATGACGCCCTCAAAGTCCAGGTAGTCGAGGGGGTGGTCCTCGGTGCGCACGGCCAGCCGCTTGTCCTGGGGATCCATGGAAGGGCCCCGGGGCACGGCCCAGCTCTTCAGGACGCCGTCTATTTCCAGGCGCAGGTCATAGTGCAGGCGCGTGGCGTCGTGCCTCTGGATGACAAAGCGGAGATCGCCGCCTTCCCCGGCGGCGGCGCCCTGCGGCTCGGGGGTCTGCCCGAAGTCGCGCTTGCGGCGGTACTCTTCCAATGACACGCGGCGATCCGGCTCCTATTCCTTCTGCTCGCGCCCTTCGCGGACCATCTCCAGGCTCTTGCTGAGCTGGGCAAAGAGGTCCACGACCTCGATGGGCACCGGCTCCTCCTCGGCCTCGATCTCTTCGCCGCGGGCCTTTTGCTCGATGATGCGCATCAGGTCCTCGACGTAGGTGTCCTTGTACTGCTCGGGATTCCACGGCTCGGTGAGCTGCTCGATGAGCTGCAGGGCCATTTTCATCTGGCGCTCCTCGGCCTCCACCTTGCCGGGCAGGTTCAGCTCTTCGGGCGAGCGGATCTCGGCGGCAAAGCGCATCTGGTGCAGGACGATGACGTCGCCCTCGGCCTGGAGCATGGCCAGGTGCTCGCGGCTGCGCAACACAAAACGGGCGATGGCCACCTTCTTGCTCTCCTTGAGGGCCTCGCGCAGCAGCCCGTAGGCCTGGGCCGCCTTCTCGTCGGGGGCCAGGTAGTAGGGCTGCTCGATGTACTTCTCGTCGATCTCGTCGACGTCGGCAAAGCTCATGATGTCGATGGTGCGCGTTTTGCGCACGTTGGCCTTCTCGAAATCTTTGTCCTCAAGGATGACGTAGCGGCCCTTCTCGTACTCGTACCCCTTGACAATGTCCTCGTATGGCACCTCTTCGCCGGTCTCGCCGCAGACGCGCACGTAGCGGATGCGGCAGCGATCGTCGCGGCGCAGCAGGTCAAAGTCCAGGCGCGAGCTCTCGCTGGCCTTGTAGAGCTTGATGGGGATGTTCACCAGGCCAAAGCTGATGGCGCCGGTCCACATGGATCTCACGTCGATCGCTCCTTCCGATGGGGGGATTGCTGCACTTGCCTACCTCAACGACATGGACACGTAGCGCACTCTTCGGCCGGCCGAAGGCGCGCAGCTCCGGTGGCCACCGCCCGGGCAGTGGCGCCGGGAAGCGGGACGGCGGGGNNACGCAGAGCACCCCGCCCTGGCCTGAGCGCGATCTACAGGAAGTTCGCGATCAGGAGGATGATGGCGACGATGATGAACAAGCCGAAAAGCAGCTTGCCGATCGACGCCGCACCACTGGCGATGCCGCCGAATCCGAAAAAGGCGGCAATGATCGCCACGACGAAGGCAATGATCGCCCAGGTCAAGAGACTCATGTCGTTTCTCCTTTCGTGCTAGATTTTTGGCCGACTCATCGGGTGCGACGCACTTGTTACGACGAGTGCGTCGCACCCGACCGGGTCAACCGGCCATGGACTAGAGAATGCTGATACCCAGCACCACCAGGATGAGCAGCACCAGGGCAATGAGCAAGAACAGGCCGAACATCACCTTGGCGACGGTGGCAGCACCGCGCGCCACGCCGCTGAAACCGAGCAGCCCGGCAATCACCGAGATGACAAAGGCAGCGATGGCCCAACCCAAGAGATCCATGTCAGTCTTCCTTTCCGTCTTGTTTCTTCACCCAGTTGCCCAAGTCCTCGTCCTTGCGATAGACCTTCTTGACCGCCGCCCAGGCCACCTGGTGCGATACCTCTTCTCGCGAGTCGTCGCCGCGCCGGTCCTCGGGATCCTTGTACTGCTCCCACGCGCTATTGTAGGCCTTGCGATAGATCTCCTGGCCATGGCTGGGAAGCACATTTCTCACACTCTCCGGTAGATCCTTGTTCTTGTCGTAAGGCATCTGATTCCTCCTCGCCCGGGGCCCGCGCCAACCGGGCGCCGGTCACTCGTCCTCGCCGCGTAAGCCCGGCTCCCGCGCCGCTCCCGCGGCAATCTCTGCACCGGACCCTGAACGGCCTGCCTTACCCATGGCTGCCCCTACCCGCCAATGATCTCGCCGCCGTTGGGGTGGAGGACCTGGCCGGTCATGTAGGAGCTGTCGTCGGACGCCAGGAAGACGTAGGAGGGCGCCACCTCGCTGGGCTCCCCGGCGCGCTCCATGGGCACGTCGCTGCCGAACTTGGCCACGTGCTCCTCGGGAAAGGTAGCCGGGATGAGGGGCGTCCAGATGGGCCCGGGCGCCACGGCGTTGACGCGAATGCCGGTGCTCACGAGGTTCGCCGAAAGGGAGCGGGTGAAGGCGACGATGGCGCCCTTGCTGGCCGCATAGTCCATGAGGTGCGAGCTGCCGCGGTAGGCCGTTACCGACGTGGTGTTGATGATGGCGCTGCCCTCGCCCAGGTGCTCGAGGGCCGCCTTGACCAGGAAAAACTGGGCAAAGACGTTGGTCCGGAAGGTGCGCAGCAACTGCTCCTCGGAGATGGCGTGGATGCTGTCCTGGACGTGCTGCTCGGCGGCGTTGTTGACGAGGACGTCCAGGCGCCCCAGCTCACGCACCGCCTGCTGCACGGCGTGGCGGCAGAACTGCTCGTCGCCCACGTCGCCCGCGATCTTGATGCAGCGGCGGCCCTCCTGCTCGACCTCGCGGCGGGTGGTTTCGGCATCCTCTTGCTCGTTCAGGTAAACGATGGCCACGTCGGCGCCTTCCCTGGCAAAGGCGATGGCCACCGCCCGCCCGATGCCGCTGTCGCCCCCCGTGATGAGGGCCACCTTGCCTTCCAGCTTGCCGCTGCCCCGGTACTCTCTATCCTCGCTCTCCGGCTGGGGCGTCATGGGAGCCTGGCGGCCAGGCTGGCCTTCCTGATGCTGCTCGGGCCGGAGTTGTTTTTCTTCCTGTTTGCTCACGCGTCTTCTCCTTCCACGAAACCGCCGCTGGAATGGCTGCCATACGGTGCTCCGCACAGACCAACGGCCGCGGCAATATGGGGGCTACGACGGACAAGGTGCAGACACTCGCACAGTGCAGACACTCGCACAGTGCAGGCACTCGCATTGCGGGGTATGAAGCCCGGATCCGAGGCACCCCGGGTCTGCAACGCTCGATGACTTCCAGTGCTATGCGGTGGCAGGGCAACCTTCCGGGCCCGGGACCCAGTAGATCCTGGGGCCTGGTGCCCACAGTCCGGTTCGGCGTCTCGACGAACGGATCCCGGTTGCTGGCCTGGAGTTGCCGGTCCTTGGCAACGTAGACATACAGCTTCCGCATGTCGTTCCCCCTACAAGACCCAGCGTTCGGTTGCTAAACGCACGACACCGAACACCGGCCTAGGCGCGACCGGCGGGGCCCGAAGCCCAGACCTCTTCAACCAGTATAGCAGCCCGCTCAGAAGCGGTCAATGTATCGAGATATAGGCAGAGGATACAGATAGAGATATATCTTGGCCTATATCCTGCCGGGCGACAGGTGCGGTCGGCCCGGCCCATTTGGCGCTTTCCGGCTTTGGGGGTAGAATGACAGCATGAAATCGGCGGACCAGATTCGGGAGCACCTGCGGCGCGTGCCCTTTTTCCGGGACCTGGGCGAGGCAGAGTTGGCCCAGTTCGCCAGGGCGGCCCGCTATCGCCGGGTGGAGCGCGGCGGCTATTTCTTTCACGAGGGAGAGCCGGCGACGCTGCTCTACGTCCTGGCCGAGGGCCGGGTGCGATTGAACCAGGTGAGTGCCGAGGGCCAGCAGGTTCTCCTGCGCTTTGTGTCGGTCGGGGAGCCGTTCGGCTGGATCGGCAGCCTGGGTGGCAGCCAATATCCCGCTTCGGCCGAGGCGGCGGACGACTGCGCGGCCCTCTATTGGGACACCGAGACCATGATCGCGTTGATGGAGCGCCATCCCCGGCTGACCATGGCCGCCCTCAGGATGCTGGCCCGGCAGGTGCAAGAGCTGCAACAGCGCTACCGGGAGCTGGCCACCGAGCGGGTGGAGCGGCGCATCGCTCGGGCGCTGCTGCGCCTCAGCGAGCAGACGGGCCGCCAGGTGCCCGGCGGCATCCTGCTGGACATCCGCCTTTCGCGCCAGGACCTGGCCGAGATGACGGGCACCACGCTCTATACAGTGAGCCGCATTCTCAGCCGCTGGGAGCAGGAGGGGCTGGTCAAGAGCCGCCGCGAGCGGGTCCTCATTCGCCGCCCCGACGGGCTGGTGCAGGTCGCCGAAGACACCTCCCCCGCCTCCGCGGACGCCGGCGGCGAGATCGCCCCCGGCAAGGACGCCCGGCAGTCGCTGCCCCGCTGACGATATCGTAGACGAGATCGAAACAGGACCATCGAGATCCCCCATCTTTGCGCCAGCGCAAAGACTATTCTCCAAAAATCCATTATAATAAATCAAACATTTTGGACAAGATCCAGAAAGGATGTGGAAATGGCCTACGTTATCACCCAGTTGTGCACGCGCGACGGCTCGTGTGTCGAAGTCTGCCCCGTGGAGTGCATCGTCCCGGGGGACAAGAACGACCCGGTCTGGGCGGCCCAGTTCTATATCGACCCGGACACCTGCATCGACTGCGGCGCCTGCGTGCCCGAGTGCCCGGTGGACGCCATCTTTCCGGAGGACGAAGTGCCCGAGGAGTACGAGGCAAACATCGAGCTGAACGCTCGCTTCTTCGGCGAGGGCCCCGGTTACTGGGCCTTTGACCTGGAAGAGCAGCGCGAGCGTACCCGCTAGGCACGGAGGAGGGACATGCAGGCAAACGAAGCCATTCGCGGGCACCATCGCGACCTCATCGCCACGCTGGACGGGCACGCTTCGGCGCTGGCCGCCGGGCGGGAGGACGTGGACCCGGCGGCCCTGGTCGCCTTTCTCAAGGGCGACCTGTTGCCCCACGCCCGCGGCGAAGAACGCCACCTCTATCCCGCCGTCGAGGGGCTTTTGCGCGAGCACGGCCGGGCCACGGCGACCATGAGCGTCGATCACGAGTACATCGAGGGCTACGTCTCCGAGATCGCGGAGGCGGTGCAGGCCATCGAGTCCGGCGGCGACGCATCGCGCGCGCGGGAGCGCCTGGAACGCCTCGTCCTCCAGCTCCAGGCGGTGCTGCAAGTGCACCTGGAGAAGGAGGAGAGGATCTACCTGCCCCTCATGGAGCAGCACATGTCGGAGGAGGAGCAGGAGAGCATCGTGGACCGGATGCACTCGGTTTAAAGTCGAGTCGATGTGGGATCTATCAGGTGCATCGCACGAACGGCACGTGCAACGCACCGAGGATGTTATATCAGGTGCGTCGCACGAACGGCACGTGCAACGCACCGGGATTCTGGAATCATTGGAGTATAGAGAATGAAGACAACCCCCCTTCGCTCCAGGGTAAGCGTCATGCTGACCCTGGGGCTCGTCGTCGCCTTGTTCCTGGCGGCCTGCGGCCCCATCGACGAGGCGCCGCTGCCCCCCTCGACCCCGTGGGGCCAGCGCGCAACGCCAGAGCCCGCCCAGCCGGAGCCCGGCCAGGAGATCGGCCAGGACGCGGCGCCGGAGCCCGCTCAACCGGAGACGGGCCAGGACTCGACCACCGCCCTGCACGCCGGGGCGGGCCAGGAGATGGCACCCGAGGGCCAGGCCACGGCTCCCGCCGGCGAGCCGGCTCCTACGTCGCAGCAAAGCCCGGCCTCCTACACGCCCGACGTGTCCTTTACCCTGGAGACCGCCATCGCCGATGGCCGGCTGGCCTTTGTGGGCGTCGGCGGGACCATCGACGGTGTCGTCAACCCCACCCTGGAGGTGGCCCTGGGACAGGTCGTCCAGGTGACGCTCATCAATGGCGACGGCGCGCTGCACGACGTGGCCTTCCCCGAGTTTAACGCCCAGTCGGACCAGGTGATGCGCCAGGGCGCCAGCACCACGGCCGTCTTTCGGGCCGATCAGGAAGGCGAGTTCTTTTACTTTTGCACCATACCCGGCCACCGGCAAGCCGGGATGGAAGGCCTGCTGGTGGTAGGCGGCGACGCCGCGCAGCCCGAGCCCGAGGGCGAGAATATCGTGCGGGACCCGGCGGACGTGCCCCCGCCCGTGGGCGACCGGGCGCCACAGACCATCAGCGTGGAGCTGGAGGCGGTGGAGCTGGAAGGGCGCCTGGCCGACGGGGCAACCTACAGCTACTGGACCTTTGACGGCACGGTCCCCGGCCCGTTCCTGCGCGTGCGAGTGGGCGACACCGTCGAGCTGAGCCTGCGCAACATGGACGACAGCCTGATGATCCACTCCATCGACCTGCACGCCGTCACCGGCCCCGGCGGCGGCGCGGAACTGACGCAGGTGCCCCCCGGCGACGAGAAGTCCTTCACCTTCCAGGCGCTTAATCCCGGGCTTTACGTCTACCACTGCGCCACACCCATGGTGGCGAACCACATCACCAACGGCATGTACGGCCTGATTCTGGTCGAGCCCGAGGGCGGGCTGCCGCCGGTGGATCGCGAGTTCTATGTCATGCAGGGCGAGATCTATACCGAGGCGCCTTATGGGCGCCACGGGCACCAGGATTTCAGCGTTGAGAAGCTCCTGGACGAACAGCCCGAGTACGTCCTATTGAACGGCGCCGTCGGCGCCCTGACCGAGGTGAGCCCCCTGCGGGCCAACACCGGCGAGACGGTGCGCATCTTTTTCGGGGTGGGCGGGCCAAACCTGGCTTCGTCGTTCCACGTCATCGGCGAGATCATGGACCGCGTCTACCACGAGGGCTCGCTGACGGCGGCGCCCCTCACCGACCTGCAGACCACGCTGGTGCCCCCCGGCGGGGCGGCCATGATCGAGTTCGAGCTGGAGGTGCCCGGCCGTTACATCCTGGTCGATCACGCCCTTTCCCGGCTGGAGCGGGGCCTGGTCGGCTTTCTCATCGTCGAAGGCGACGACAACCCGGAGGTGTTTCGCAGCGGAGGGGCCGAGTAGCGCCCTTCCCTGGCGATTGCGGGCCGGCCTGATCCGCTCAGGCCGGCCCTTTTTTTCTCAATTGTATCCCCACTTGTATCTCCCTTCTGTATCTGGATACATGGACAACGGCCCTTTGGCATGCTATTATGATCGTGCCCTAATATCCCGTAGAAAGGAAAGGAGAAAACATGAACGAAGACATGCTTCGCGGCAGGTGGAAGCAGGTGCGCGGCAAGATCCAGCAAAAGTGGGGGGAGCTGACCGACGACGACATGGACCAGATCGAAGGCCGGCGAGACCAACTCATCGGCAAGCTCCAGTCCCGCTACGGCTACGCCAGGGAAGAGGCGGAAAGTCGCGTCGACGAGTTCTTTGAGGACTGGGATGACGTCACTTCCACGGACGACGTTTCCTACACGTAGAGCCTGGCGATAGGCACGATGGCCGGTGCCGGGCCGGGCCCGGCACGCGAGTCGTGATTGGACGAACGAGAAGCGTAAGACAGGGAGGAAGGCAATATGACCTACCAGAGTTACAGCTCGACCAGCACGTCTGGTCGCAGCGAAGCGGAAATGATGTCGGCCACCACGTTGATCGGTGACCGGGTGCGCAACATGTCCGGCGAGGATCTTGGCAAGCTGGAAGAGATCATGCTCGACATGGACGGAGGCCGCGTTGCCTACGCGGTCCTGTCCTTCGGCGGCGTGCTGGGCATGGGCAACAAGCTGTTCGCCGTCCCCTGGGACGCCCTCACCGTCGACACCGAGAACAAGGAACTGGTCCTGAACATCGACCGCGAAACCCTCGAGAACGCGCCTGGCTTTGACAAGGACAACTGGCCGGGCACGGAGACAGGCAGCCAGTGGCTGGTGGACGTCTACGACTACTACGGCTACGAACCCTACTGGACCCGATAGACGACACGGCATCGCCGAAGCGTGACAGCAGGGTGGTACTCCCCCTGGCCGGGAACGGCCAGCAGGCAGAGTACCACCCTGTTGGTATGGAGGGATACCAACAGGACGGGAGCGTGACGAGATGGAATTATCCCTGCAGGATCGTGTGGCCCTCATCACCGGGGGAAGCTCGGGCATCGGCCGGGCAGCGGCGCGGCTGTTCGTCGAGCATGGCGCCCGCGTGGGCGTGCTGGGCCGCACCGAAGACGAGGTGCGCCGCGCCGCCGACGAGCTGGGCGAAGGGAAGGCCATTCCCCTGGTGGCCAACGTGGCCGACGGCGACCAGGTGCGGCGCGCCGTGGAGACGCTGGTGGACCGCTGGGACAGGCTGGACGTGGTGTTTGCCAACGCCGGCCTCAACGGCGTCTGGGCGCCCATCGACGAGCTCAAGCCGGAGGAATGGGAACAGACCCTGCGCGTCAACCTGACCGGCACGTTTTTCACCATCAAGTACTCGGTGCCCTACCTGAAGAGGCGGGGCGGCTCGATCATTGTCACTTCTTCGGTCAACGGCACGCGCATGTTCAGCAACTCGGGGGCGTCGGCCTATGCCACGTCCAAGGCCGGGCAGGTGGCCCTGACCAAGATGCTGGCCCTGGAGCTGGCCGAGTTTGGCATCCGGGCAAACGTCATCTGTCCCGGCGCCATCGAGACCGAGATCGACGAGAACACGGAAAAACGCGACCTTGAGCACACGGGCTGGGCGGCCGACTATCCCGAGGGCCGCGTGCCGCTGACGGGCGGCGGGCCCGGCAAGGCCGAGGACGTGGCCCACCTGGCCCTGTTCCTGGCGTCCGACGCCTCCAGCCTCATCAGCGGCACCGAGATGTGGATCGACGGGGCCGAGTCGCTGCTCCAGGGCTAGCACCTTGTCGGAGAGGTTCGTAGTAACGGCTTTAGCCGTTTAGAACGACTGAAGTCGTTACTACAAGCGAGATTACGAGCGAGTCGCGGCCGCCCGGCCATGGACCTGCCCCAGAGGAGGAAACGTGAACATCCTGAACACCAAACCGGAAGTGGTCGTCGTCACCGGCGCCTCCGCCGGCATAGGCCGGGCCACGGTGCGGGCCTTTGCCCGGCGCGGGGCACACCTGGGCCTCCTGGCGCGGGGCATTGACGGGCTAGAAGGGGCGCGGGAGGAGGTCGAGCTTGCCGGCGGCCGGGCGCTGGTGCTGCCCACCGACGTCTCTGATCCGAACCAGGTCGAGGCCGCGGCCGACGCCGTGGAGCAGGCCTTTGGCCCCATTGACGTGTGGGTGAACAACGCCATGGTCTCGATCTTTGCCCCGGTCAAGCAGATGAACGCCGAGGATTACCGGCGCGTGACCGAGGTCACTTACCTGGGCGTGGTCCACGGCACCCTGGCGGCGCTGCGGCGCATGGTGCCCCGCGACCACGGGTCCATCGTGCAGGTCGGATCGGCGCTGGCCTACCGGGGACTGCCCCTGCTGTCGGCCTACTCGGCGGCCAAGCACGCCGTGCGCGGCTTTTCGGAGGCGCTGCGCGCCGAGCTGCTCCACGACGGCAGCCGCGTACACGTGACCATGGTACACCTGCCGGCGGTCAACACCCCGCAGTTTACCTGGGTCAAGGCGCGCATGACCCGCAAACCCCGCCCCGTGCCGCCCGTCTACGATCCTGCCGTGGCGGCCGAGGCCATCGTCTGGGCAGCGCACCACCGCCGGCGGGAGCTGCTGGTGGGAGCGCCGTTGCTGCCCGTGGTCCTGGCGAACAAATTCGCGCCCGCCATCACGGAGCGGTTCCTGGCTGCCAGGGGCTACGAGATGCAGGAGGACAGGGAGCCCCTGGAGCCCCACCGGCAGGACAACCTGTGGAGCCCGGTCCCGGGCGACCACGGCGCCCACGGCCGCTTTGTCGCCGAGGCCAGGCCCAGGAGCACGCAACTGTGGCTCAACACGCGGCGCAACTGGCTCCTGGGCGGCATCGTAGCCGGGCTCTCGTTGTTCTTTCTGGCGTCCGGCAGGCTCCGGGACTGAGCAGCCATGTCCGAAATGCTCAAGGGCCGGGAGGCCACGCGGGGCTCGTGGTGGTGGTGGATGTGGGCCATGGCCGTGGCCCTCATCGTCGGGCTGGGAAGCCTCGGGCTCCTGCAGGTCTTGATCCGGCCCCTGGCTGTCATCTTTGTAGGCATGACCCTGGCCGCTACCCTGGCGCCCATCGTCTCGTGGCTGGAGCGCTGGATACCCCGCACCCTGGCGGTCATCCTGGTTTACCTGGCGCTGATCCTGGTCCTGGCCGGCATCTTCTGGGTCCTGGTGCCGCCCCTCGTGGGCCAGATTCAGGCACTGGTCGACAGGCTGCCCGAGCTGGTCGACCGTGGCGAGCAGCTCATCGAGAGCTGGCAGCGCATGGCGGGCGGCGCCCTCGAGGGGTCATTGGGCGGCGTCGTGACGGGCGCCCTGGGTCCGTTGGGCTCGGCGGCGGCAAGCGTACCGGCGGCCATTGCCGGGGCCCTGACCGGCGCGGCCCTGGTGATCATTGTGTCCATCTACTGGCTGATCCTCTCGCCGAGGATCAGCGGATTTGTCCGATCGCTGTTTCCCGCGCCACAAGCCCAACGCGTCGAAGACGTCCTGGGCGACATGGCCGACGCCATGGGCGGCTACCTGCGGGGCTCGGCCATCGACAGCGCCGCCGTGGGACTGATCACCTACGGGGGCATGCTGATCATCGGAGTCGACTACCCCATCGTGCTGGCGGTGCTCGCCGCGGTCCTGGAGTTCATACCCATGCTGGGGCCGATCATTGCCGCCGTGGTCGTGACCATCGTCGCCCTGTTGCAGTCACTCACCCAGGGGCTGCTGGCGCTGGCCTACATGGTCGCGCTGCAGCAGGTGGAAAACCACCTGCTGGTGCCCAACATCATGCGCACCCAGACGTCCATGTCGCCGCTGCTGACCGTGCTGGCCCTCTTTGTGGGCGGGGCGGTGGGCGGCTTTCTGGGGGCCCTGCTGGCGATTCCCCTGGCCGCGGCACTGCGCGTGTTTGTCCTCCAGGTGGTCGCGCCGGCAATTCGCCGCCGGACCGGAGCTCCGCCCGAGCCGCACGAGGAGGACGAGAAGGGCGAGGAGGAGAAGGAGGAAAAGTAGCATGCCCTCCGCCGAGGAAGAAGCCAGGAAGAAGGACAAACCGCTGAGGCGCTTTTTTATCATGCTGCTGGTTGCCGGCAAGGATTTCTTTCACGACAACGGGCCAAAGTGGGCCGCGTCCATCGCCTACTACTCCCTGCTGTCGGCCTTTCCGCTGATGCTGGCCGCCGTCTCCATCGCCGCCTTCTTTGTCGATCCGCAGTGGGCCGTCGACCAACTCACGCAGGCCATGGACGAGTTCCTGCCCCAGTTGTCGGGCCAGGTGGAGGACATTGTCCAGGGCGCCATCGATAGCCGGGCCGCGGCCGGCCTCCTGTCCATTGCCAGCCTGTTGTGGACGGGCACGCGCGTCTTTGGGGTCGTTGCTGTGGCACTGAACATGGCCGCCGGGTCCGAGCAGAGCTATGGTCCCTTGCGGCGCATCCTGGTCGAGATCGTCATGCTGCTGACGCTGGGCGTCGTGTTCGTCCTGGCCTTTGCGGGCCAGCCCATCAGCAGGTGGCTGTGGCAGGTCATGGGCCGCGAGGCAGGGAGCTGGTCGTTTCGCCTGGTGAACGAGGTGCTGCCCATCGTGGCCCTCTTTGCCGCGTTCCTGCTGTCCTACCGCTTTGTGCCCCGCCGCAGGCCCACCTGGCGGGCCGCCCTGGTGGGGGCCACGCTGGGCATCCTTCTTTTCCTGCTGGCACGCACCCTATTCCTCTATTACGTCCGGCGCATGGGCGACTATAACCTGATCTACGGCTCGCTGGCCATCGCCATCATCCTGCTGCTGTGGGCGTGGCTCGTGGCAAACATCCTTCTCCTGGGCGGCGAGGTGTCGGCCCACACCCAGGAGATGCTCATCGAGGGCAAGCCGGCGGAGGAGGTGGAACGCGGGCACCTCATCCGCTCGCGGCTGCGCAGCCTGTTGCCCGACAGCGAAAAGGCCGGCGGCGGGTAGCCGCATTCCTGGCAAATCATGCTGTCAACAAACTTGACTTCTGCATCGCTCCGTATTACAATGTCGTAGACCCCCAACAGCGCTGTTCGCTGCCTCCTTTGCTCTCGCAACAAAGCATGGGCAACCACCACGTTGCGTGCAACCGCCCTCATGGCCAGTGATGGCCCGGTCGGAACCGGAGGGCAACGCTCCCAAGCCACAACCGAATCGTATCCCATTCACGAGGAGGGCCTATGCACCACCCCTGTCTCGGGCGCTGTGATTGAAGCGTCGCCGGCCGGCCGGCTGCGCGATGCGCTATTTGAGAAAGGAGACGGACAGTGGCTTTTAATCCATTCGACGAGAAGGGCATGCCTCCCGACAAGCAGGTCCAAAATTGGTCCGAGCTGAACGTGAAGCCGTACGAGAGGCTCGGCATCGATCCCTACACCCGCACCCGCATCATTTTCATGAATGGCATCGAGGTCGAGTCGGTCATGTTCCTGCACCAGTTCAACCGCCACACCGAAGACCCGCAGTTGAAGCAGTTGCTGGCCCAGGCGCGCCGCGCCGAGCAGCAGCAGCAGAAAATGGTGAACTGGCTGATCCCGGCCGAGGAGTCGGTGCTGGAGGTGACCATCGGCTACGAGCAGGTGGCGGTCGACCTGACCGCCTGGCTGGCGCAGACGGAACCCGATCCGTACGTCAAAGCGGCGCTGGATTTCGCCTTGCTGGAGGACTTTGACCACCTGTACCGCTACGCCAACCTGCTGGAGATGGACGTGGGCGAGCGCGCCGAGGAGATCGTGGGCGACTATACGGAGATCATGCCCGGCCGGCCGACCATCGTCGAGCACCGCCACCCCTTTGATTCGGTGCGGCGCCCGTACAACGACAGGACGGCCGACATCCTGACCAAGCTGCACGTCCAGACCATCGTCGCTGCCGAGCAGCAGACGATGAACTTTTACATGAACTCGGGCAACCGGTATCCCAACATGCTGGGTCGGGGGCTGTACCTGGAGATCGGCCAGATCGAGGAGCAGCACGTCAGCCACTACGAGTCGCTGGCCGACCCGAACGTGTCGTGGCTCGACCGCCTGATCCTCCACGACTATAACGAGGCCTACCTGTACTACTCGTGCATGGAGACCGAGGTGGAGCCGCGCATCCGCCGCCTGTGGGAGATGTGCCTGGACATGGAGATCGGCCACCTGCACATGGACCGGCAGATCATCCAGAAGATGGAGGGGCGCGATCCCATCAGCATGTTCCCCTCCCAGTTCCCGGAGCTGACCGTGTTCAAGTCGAACAAGGATTACGTGCGCCGCGTGCTGGCCGAGCAGGTGAACCTGACCGCGCGCGAGACCGAGTTTGTGCCGGTCAGCGAGATGATGGGCACCGACTCGCGCTTTGAGAAGTACCAGCAGATGGTCAACAGCGGCGACACGGTGCCCAGCCGCGACGTCATCACGCAGAACATCGACCGCAAGGGCGAGGACTATCGCTGGACGAGCGAAGGGCCACACCCGGTGCAGTCGCTCGATGCCCGCGACAAGGTCCCAAAGGGGCCGGTGTACAAATAGCGGCAGAGGGAGCCCGCTTCGGAATAGGATCCAGAGACGAGGGTGCGGCCGGTGCCGCACCCTNNTCGTCGATGTATGGCTATTGTAGGGAGAAAGGCCGAGCAGGCGCTCGGCGGTCCCGGGCGACGGGACCGACTTTAACTGGGAGCGCCGAGCGCCGGCTCGGCAGATTGGGTGCAGAGGGAAAGGCCGAGCAGGTGCTCGGCGGTCCCGGGCAGGGCCGGCTTGACCTTCTAACCCCGGGCGGCGATGAATTCGCCGCCGCGGGCCAGGATCTCGTCGTGGTCGGCGGGGGGCGGGGCCGTGGCCAGCAGCTCGGCGGTGCGCTGCCGCAGGACCCGGCTCGCGTCGGGGCTGCCCCGCGACTCCCAGTCCTCCAGGGTCAGCTTGACGAATAGGCCGCGGTGGTAGGCCTGGCGGAAGAGGCGCAGCGTGCGCCTGGTCGTCAGGTAGTCGCCCCCCGGCCCTACCTGGGCGATCTCGTCCAGGCCCACGGTCTCGTCGTCCAGCGCAAAGCCCCGGGCAAAGAGGCGCGCCTGCTCGATGACGTCGTTGGCATAGACGATGATGGCCGGCGAGAGGGCCATGGCCCCCAGGTTGTCGCCGACAAAGGGCACCAGGCCGATCTTGCCGCTGCAGCTCACCAGGTGGTTCATCCACTGGTGCCCGGCGGAGATGAGGTCCGACCCCCAGCCCATGCCGCTGCCCGAGGTGCCGCAGTGGGGCAGGCCGTAGTGGGCCATCATCTCGGCGCAGGCCAGGTCGATGACATAGCTGGCCGGCTCATAAAAGCTGCCGATGCCCTTCATGTCGAAATAGGCGGGCAGGCTGCCGAGGATGACGGGCGAGCCCTCCTTGATGAGCTGGCTGAGGACCAGCCCGGCCAGAAGCTCGGCATTGAGCAGCACCAGCGTGCCGGCGGGGGTCATGGGTGTCGAGGCGCCGGCCATGCCATAGTTGGAATAGATGTAGGGCAAGCCCCGCTCGGCGGCGGCAAACATCTTGTCGGACGTGCCTGCGTTGATGACCAGGGGGCTGATGGGGTTGAGATAGGGCACCACGAAGGGCGCCCGGCCCAGGTCGCCGTGGACGTGCTCCAGCAGGTCGAGGACGGGGCCAAAGGCGGCGTCGTCGGAGATGAGGACGATGAGGGGCTTGCGGGTATTGGCCACCATCTCCAGGGTGGCGACCAGGTCCGAGACGCGGGCCGGCACGTCCTGGACGATGCCCACGGTGGAGACGCAGTCAAAGGACGGCAGCGCCTCGCCAAGCCGCACGGAGGCGGCCATGTGCCGCCGGGAGAAGGGCGTCACGGTGTCGTCGGCGGGGTCCTGGTAATAGAGGCAGGTGACGCCGATGCCAAAGCGGGCCTCACCGGGCAGGCGAAAGGCGGGCTCCCCCTGCCGGTTATAGACCTCGACCTGGCGCGGGGCGGCGCCCAGGGCCCAGTCCACCAGCTCGGCGGGGATGCGGACGCAGGCGCCATCGACGGCGCCCGGCCCGGCTGCTCGGGCCAGCAGGTCACGGGCCCGCGGCGAGTCCACGCGCACGCCGGTGGACGACAGGATGCGCAGGGAATCGCCGTGAACGCGGGCGATCTGTTCGGGATCGAGGACGGTAAGCCTGGGTTGTACGATGCTCATGTTGTACCTTTCTCAAGCGTTGTCTGACGACGCGGGCGCCAGGCCGTGGCGGGCGAGGGCGTCGTCCACGAAGGCGGCCCACACGCCGTCGGGCTGCCAGATGCGATGCATGGTCTCGCGGGCAACGTCCGGGGGCACGCCCAGGCGCAGCACGCGGTAGAGAAAGACAAAGGCAGAGACGCGCATGTTGAGGGCGCAGTGGACGAACACCTTGCGGCCGCGCGCCCGCTCCATGACGTCAAAGAAGCGCTCCAGGTCGGCCAGGGCCGGGGCCTCCCACACAACCGGGATGGCGACGTATTCCATGCCCTGGGCGGCCACCAGCCCGGCCTCGTCGGGCAAGGCGCCGGTGGAGGTGGGCATGGCCAGGTTGACGACGAGCTCATAGCCGGCGGCCCGCAGGGCGGCAAACTGCCCGGGGCCGGGCTGGCCGGCGGTGCCCAAGTCGGGGCCGATGAGCAGATAATTGCAGATCTGGTTCAGCTCGTCCATGCGCGCGCCTCCTGGCCCGGCATTGTACTGCAAAAGCGGCGGGGTGACAAATGGGGACTGGGGGCACTCTCAAAGAATACCACGGATGCTGGAGGGCCGGGGGGGACGGAGCACAGTGTTATGGGTGTTGTGTTGCTTATGAACGTTCGTGGGGGGAACCGGAGCGAGGGATGGCCAGGGTTTGGCACGCTCGCTCCTGGCAGAGCGCCTGGAACCACTGAAAAGATGAGAAGGATGAGAGCACTGATGCTCGCTCAGCGCCGTCAGTGCTTCAGGGCTTCAGGGCTTCAGTGGTCTCAGTGCCCTCAGTGATTCAGTGATTCAGTGATTCAGGCGGTAGAAGGCTGAACCACTGAGAAGATGAGAAGAATGAAAGCACTGACGCTCTCTCAGCGCCGCCAGTGCTTCAAGGCTTCAGTGGTCTCAGTACCCTCAGTGATTCAATGATTCAGGTGGTGCCCGGGCGACCCTCCGGGCATGCTTTGACAAATGCTCTGCTTTCTGAGATAATTATTGACAGACCCTGCCCAAAGAAGTCCTGGGACAGAACGAATATGAGCAAACTTTTCGCCATTTGGCGCTTTCGCCTGCTTGTTCGCCTCGCCGCGGTTCTGGCGTCGGCCTCGGTGCCGTACGGCCATGCCGAGCCGATGCAAGCGATCAGCGGCCTGGATGGCTACAGATGAACGATTCGGCAGGCACACCAGAGAAACGCTACCCCGCTATCAAGACGTGGGCCGGCCATCTTTCCAGCCTGCGTGTCAGATTGCTGCTCCTGGTCATTTTGGCGTCTGTGCCCGGTCTGATTCTAACTGTATATTCGGCGGCTGAGCAGCGCCGGAGCGCGGAGGAGGAAGTGATGGAGACTGCGCTCCGGCTCGTTCGCCTGGCGACGAGCAATCAGGATCAGCTTGTCGAGGGGGCCCGCCAACTGCTGGTCGCGCTCGCCGCCCTCCCTGCGGTGCGCAACCAGGATTCGCGGACCTGCAATTCCTTCCTCGAAACCCTGCTCGAGCAATACCCCCTGTACGCGAACATCTGGGTGGTCGATACGATGGAAGAGCCGGGAGAGGTTTTCTGCAGCGGACTTCCGTTCAACGGGCAGGTCAACGTGGCCGGCGCTCCGTATCTGCTCCAGACACTGGAGGCGCGGGACTTTACCGGCGGCGAATACACCCAGGAACCCATTGAAGGCACGGCAGTCTTGCCTTTTGGCTACCCGGTTCCCGCGGGATGGGATCAGCCCCTGGCCGTGGTCTTTGCCGGAATCGACCTCAACTGGCTCAACGGATTTATCGCCCAGGCCGGGCTGCCCTCCGATTCCACAGTATCGGTGATCGACCGGAACGGCAGGATCCTGGCGCGTTATCCATCACACGAGGATGTGGTGGGCAGCTCGATCGGCTGGGATGCGTTGCAGCCGCTGTTGGACGATAGTGAAGGGATCACGGAAGCAACGGGCACAGATGGCGTGACCCGCATCTATGCTTTCAAAGTGTTGTGTTGCCTGACGAGCGGTGACGTCTACGTCCGGATCGGCATTCCGAAAGAGGCTGCTTTTGCCGAGCCCGACCGCCTGTTGCGGCGAAACCTGGTGGCCCTGGGCGGCGTGTCCCTGTTTGCCCTCCTGGCTGCCTGGTTTGGTGGCAACCTGGCCGTCGTACGAGAGGTACAACGCCTGGTCGAAACGACCAAACGCCTGGCTGCCGGCGATTTCGGCGCCCGCACGGGTCTGTCACGATACAGGGGCGAGTTCGGCCAACTGGCTGACTCCCTTGACCAGATGGCCGGTGCCCTCCAGGTACGAGAGGCAGAGAGAGAAGAAGCAGAGGCAGCTCTGCGGCGTCACACCACCCGCATGGAGGCCCTGGCCCTCATTGCCGCTCGTCTGAATGCCGAGCTCGATCCACGGAGCGTGTTGAGCCTGGTGTGCCTGGAAACGACCCATGCTTTGCAAGCGTCCGCTGCGAGTGTGAGCCTGTATGACGAAAGGCTGGACGCGCTGCGGGTCGTCGCTCACTGCGGCCTGCCTGACGACTTTGAGCAGATGGAAGCCCTGGGACGGAGCCCCTGCACGCGACGACTCGACACGGGAGAGGCAGTCGTCATCGCCGATGTCCGGGCCGAGCCAGGCTTGCCGAGTGCTTCCTTGTACGCCGCATTCGATATCCGCACGTTGGTCAGCATGCCGATGAGGCACGAGGAGCACCTCGTGGGAACTCTGTGCGTCCTTACGTGTGGCGAAACGCGCGCCTTCTCGGACGACGAGATTGCTTTCTTGAGGGCAATCTCGGATCAGACTGCGCAGGCCATTGCCAACGCTCGCCTGTATGAGGCCCTGCAAGAGGAGCAGCGCGCCCGCGCTGTGCTGCTGGACAAGACCATCAGCGCCCAGGAGGAGGAGCGCAAGCGCATTGCGCGGGAACTGCACGACGACACCAGCCAGGGCCTGACGGCCTCCATCCTGAGCCTCGACGCAGCCCAGATGGCCTTGCGCGCCAACAGCGCGAAGGCGGAGGAGCACGTTACGACGGGAAAGGCGATTGTCGAGCAAGTGCTGGCCAGTACCCAGAGGCTGATGCGGGATCTGCGCCCCGCTGTGTTGGATGACCTGGGACTCGTTCCGGCAATCGTGTCGCACGCGGAGGAGCGACTGACGCCCCAGGGCATCTCCTTCACCGTCCAGGGACAGGGAAGCGAGAGGCGGCTGCCATCGACCATGGAGACTGCGTTGTATCGCATCGCCCAGGAGGCCATTACCAACGTCGTCAGGCATTCCAGGGCCTCCGAAGTGCTGATCACGCTCGACGTCGATGACAGAAACGTGCGGCTCGTCGTGCAAGACGATGGAGTAGGATTTAACCTGTCCTCCACGCTGGCAACGAAGCAAGGGGGACGCGGACTGGGATTGCGTGGCATGCAGGAACGCGCGCTGATCCTGCGAGGGGAATGCCGCATCGAGACCGCGGGGGGAACGGGAACGGTAGTGACGGTGGAATTGCCCAACACGTATAGAGAAGAGGATCATGGACAAGATTCGGGTGTTGCTGGTCGATGACCATGCGCTTATGAGTGAGGGGCTCCGTGCCCTTCTGAGCTACTACGATGACGTGGAGGTGGTAGGAGACGCGAGGGATGGCCGCGAGGCGATCGCGCAGGTGGATAGACTTGAGCCGGACGTCGTTCTGATGGACGTGGCGATGCCCGGGATGAATGGCATCGACGCGACAAACGCGATCATGGAGAAGCATCCGAAGACGCGGGTGTTGATCGTCACCCAGCACGAGGACAGGCAGTACGTCGTTCCCCTCCTGCAGGCCGGCGCGTCGGGATATATTCTGAAGCGGGCATTGGGCAGCGATCTGATCACAGCCCTGCGGAAGGCAGCCCGAGGCGAGGTTTACCTTGATCCATCGGTGACAGGCACTGTGGTGGAAGAGCTGCGAGATCATGCCGGCGGGGACAGGGTGGGCGCCGAGTCACTCACTCCCAGAGAGCGAGAGGTACTGCAACACATTGCCGCCGGCCAGACGACTGCGCAGATCGCCGAGACGCTCTCCTTGAGCGCCAAGACGGTGGAGTGGCATCGATCGAACCTGATGAGCAAGCTGAACGCGCACAATGCGGCCGAGCTGGTGCGCATCGCGTTGCAATATGGACTGGTGGATGAGACCTGAAGGTTCAGGCGCAGTAGGCAAAGCCCTGCTTCTCAAGCAGGGCTTTGTTGTCCAGGGCAACAGTGCCAGGGTAGTACCTGGTTTTTCAACCAGGAAAGGACCTGGCCGACTACCCGGGAGAGTACCTGGTTTCCTTCTCGGGGAAATATCTGGGGTAAAAGACCCGGGGTTCAACCGTTCCCTGCCAGCCCCCAAAGTGATATACTATTACCAGGTAGAATTCTAACGTGTGGCAATGCTCGTCACTCATAGAGAGTATGCCTGGAGCGCTGGTGCGCGTTTTCGTTGTTTCCGATCGCCCTCTGGGGTAAAAGGCGCACCTGCCGATGCAGGACGCAGGGGATCCGTTGCCGTTCATCGCAGATTGAGAGGACGGAGCCTGCGGCAAGTGAGCGCAAAGGAGGTGAGAAGAAAAACCAACCATCGGAAACCGGGAACAGAAAGCATAGGCTGTCTTGACAGCAAGCGAACCAAAGGAGGACAGTTATGAGAAAGGCGACGTATTTACTACTAGTGATGATGCTCCTGGCGAGCAGCATCGCCGCCTGTGGCCCTACTCCGGAGCCTGTAACGATCATCGAGACCGTAGCGGTTGAGAAAGAGGTACCGGTGACCGTTGAGGTGGAGAGAGAGGTCCCGGTCGAGGTCACGAGGATCGTGGAGGTGCCGGCTGGGGCGGCTGAGCCAGCGCAGGCGGAGATGGAAGGCCCGGTGACTTTGGAGGTCTACGATCCCACTGGAGCAATCGAGGTCACCGAGCTCTTTTCAGCCCGTCTGGATTCGCTGGAAGGCAAGACAATCTGTGAGGTAAGCAATTCTGGATGGGAGGCCAGGAGGACGTTTCCTCTAATCCGGGAGCTGCTGCAACAGGCGTACCCCACGGCGACGATCATTCCTTACACAGACTTTCCTGAGGGAACGCACAACATTGATGTCGACGAAATCGGCGCCATGGTGAAGGAAAAGGGGTGCGAAGCTGCCATTCTCGGCAACGCTGGCTGAGGGAGCTGCTCAACAGCAGCCGGTCGGGCTGCCGCAAGAATCGAAATTGAGGGTATCCCTACGTTCGTCGTTACACGGGAGGGCTTTACCGACGTATTGAAGAATTCGTTCTCTAGCCTGGGAATGCCTTACGACGCCCCTATGTACGTGTGGCCTAATGAGATGTTCCTGGCGGACAGTGATCTGTCGCCCCTGCGTGAAAACATCGACAAGGTCGTCGAAGGTCTGACCAAATGGGAGCCAGAAATCAAAGAGGCGGGCGTCTATCCGCCGTCCATGTTGTCCTTCGAGGGCAAGGATTACGACGAAGCTATTACGAATGTGAATGCAGGCTTCTACAAGAACCTGATGACCGACGGATTCCCCATCGTGCCTCCAACGCCCGAACGGGTTGCTTGGATGCTGAGAGGTACAGACCTTGCCCCGAACACGGTGGTTGGGAAAATCCCGAACCGGGGTGGGATTGCCACAGTAGAAATCATCGCTGCGAATGCTGTGATGGCCGGGTGCCGTCCAGAGTACATGCCGGTGCTTTTGGCTGCGATAGAGGCACTTCTTGAGCCTGAACTGCGCTGGGGGGCGATGCAAGCCACAACCAATCCGGTTACCCCCTTGTTGATTATCAACGGGCCGATACGCCAGGAGCTGGACGTCAACTACAGGGAAGGGATTTTCGGACCGGGATTCCAGGCGAATGCCACCATCGGACGCGCCTTAAGGCTGGTCATGATGAACGTCGGTGGGGCGTTCCCCGGGATTACCACAATGGCAACACACGGACAGCCAGGCAGATATAGCGCTGTCATCGGTGAGAATGAAGAGGCCCTCCCCGATGGCTGGGAGCCATTGAACGTTGAACTGGGCTTCCCTGCCGGGAGCAACACCGTTACCGTATTTCCTATGCAAGACATCACAAAGGGCGGTTATGGCGGCTTGCCTGCCATGGCAGGGGCAATGCGGAAAAACACTCAAGGTCCCTACTGCTTTGAGGGAGGAGAGGTTCTGGCCGTCTTCAGTCCGGACGACGCTGCCTGGGTGGTGAACGGGATCCATATCGAACGGGATGCCATAACCATCGACGTCCCGCCTTATACCACCAAGGAAGCGGTACAACAGTACCTCTTCGATGAGTCCCAGCTGCCCTATGAACAGGCCCTGGGCGGCTACCAGATCGAATCTGGCCTCAATAGGGACAAGGTCAAGTCCGGGGCAGAGAGAGAGTGCTTCCTGCAGTACGAAGGAGGCACGGTCCCCATAGTTCAGAGTCCGGACAAGATCAGGATCATCGTCTCTGGTGGGGCAGGACTACACAGCGTTTTCGTTTCAAACTGGGGTAGCTCTCAAATGGTCACCAAGCAAATCGAGTTGCCCGAAAACTGGGAGACGCTGCTGAAGGAAGCTGAACCGTACGTGAGAGCACCGTTCTCCGACTAGCCCGAGAGTAGGCGAGAAGCGGGAGCAACCACCCGCGTGCTTGGTCGACTTGCAAAGCGGATGGGTCAGTGGCCCATCCGCTTCTAGATCCCGAAAGATGGCTGCACGGCCACAGGTCGCAGCATCCCGATCATGTTGAGAATCCTGCTCCTCACAAGGCAGGGCGTTCATGCCGGGTGGCCATACCCGGGGAGTACCCGGTCTCTTCCCCAGGGAAACACCCGGGGTAGAGACCGGGGGTTCATCTGTTCCCTGCTAATGCTCAACATGATATACTACTATTGGCAGGGATTTTAACGCGTGGCAAAGACGGTCACCGATAGAGAGCACGCCCGGGGGCGCTGATGCACATTTCACTGCTCCGATGGCCCTTTGTTCGGACAGAGTCTGGAAAGGTGCCAGGGCACGGGCAAAGCCGCGGATGATAGTGGGGACTATCCGAGAGGTAGAGGGTGCAGCCTGCAGCGAGTGCCAGGCAGGAGGTGGAGAGCAAAAGACAAAACGACTCGGAGCACAATAGGCGGGTAAAGAACAGAGAACTCGTGTAGACGAAAGGAGAACATTTCGTGAGTTCCGAAGAGGAAAAGAGAATATCGCGCCGAAAGTTTGTCAAGGGCGCCGCTGCGGCCAGCGTTGGCGTCGGCGTGTTGGCCAGTTGTGGCCCCACGCCGCAGGTCATCAAAGAGACCGTGGAAGTGCCCGTCGAAAAGATTGTCAAAGAGACGGTCGAGGTCCCGGTTGAAGTCACTCGAATTGTCGAAGTCGCGGCTGAAGGTGTCGTCGAGGCCGGGCCGGTAGTTCTGGAAGTATTTGACGCCTCCGGTGCTACCGAGGTGAGTGAGCTCCACGCGGCACGTTTGGACAGCCTGGAAGGCAAGACAATCTGTGAGTTGTCCAACGATTCCTGGGGCGCCGCTTTCCACTTTGACTACCTCCGGGAGCTGATTCAAAGGGAATATCCTACGGCAACGATCATTCCCTTCACAGAGTTCCCGACCGAGATCGACAGCGACGAAGTAGCGGACATGGTCAAGGAAAGGGGGTGCGATGCGGCCATCATCGGCAACGCAGGCTGAGGTGCCTGCACAACAGAAGTGGCACGTGCTGCCGCTCGCATTGAGAAACGTGGTATTCCGACCGTCGCAACTGTCCGCAATGAGTTTATCGGCGTAGCCAAGATCACGCACTCTAGCCTGGGATTTGCCCCGGAACTGGCGCAGGTCAACTATCCCGTGCAATTGTTCATGACCGGCGCTGACCTGTCGCCCATCAGCGAGCACCTGGGCGACTATGTCGCCGGGTTAACCCAATGGCAGCCCGAGATCACCGCCAAGGGGATCGTGACCCCGCAAAAGATCATGGTTGAGGGCGCAACTTATGAGGAAGCCTTGGACAAGATGAACCAGGCGTTCCTGATGAACCAATGGAGTGACGGGTCGCCGTTGCTCGCCCCCACACAGGAGCGCGTCGACTGGATTCTGACCGGAACTGATCTTCCCCGCGACATGGAGATCGGTAGAGTCCCACCCAGAAGCGGGATCGCCACCGTGGAAGGGATCGCCACAGCCCTTGCGGCGTGTGGAGGGCGTCCCGAGTACCTGCCGGTGATGATCGCCATCGTGCAGGGCCTTTGCATGCCCGAGTTCGAGACTTCTGCCTGGCAGACGACTTCGCGCGGTGTCTTCCCCGTGGTCATTGTTAACGGACCCATCGGCAAGCAACTGCGCATCAGCAAGACCTTTGGCTGCCTGGGCCCCGACTCTCAGCGCCCCGCGGGTGTGCGCATCGGGCGTGCCATCCGCATGCTCTTGCTGGCCATGGGTGGCGCCACTCCGGGCGAAGGCACCATGTCCTGCTATGGGAACTATCGCACCACAGGCGTCGTCATCGCCGAAGATGAGGAACTGCTCCCTCCGGATTGGAAACCGCTGAACACTGAGTATGGCTTTGCCGCCGGCACAAATACCGTCTTGCTCAACGTCTCTGCCCTGGCCACAAATATCTGGCGCAGGGGGCACGTCATCGGTGAGACTCCGGAGGAAGAGGCGGAGGAGAGCCTCGACGTGGTCGCGTGGTACATGAGGATTCCTCCCAAACACCCCTTCCCGGATGGCGGGTTTGCCAATGGCGGCGGCCATGGGTCAGGGTCGCCCGTAGGGATCTATCTCATCAACTCCCTCGTCGCCAACCAGATGGCCGAAGTTGGCTGGACCAAGGCCAAGATCCGGCAGCGGCTGTGGGAGCTGACCCACACACCCAAGGAACAATGGCTGCAGTACGGGCGTGAAGTGAGGCGGTTCCTGTATGATAATCCCGACTTTGACCTGGACACACTGCCTGACATGATCCCGATGTACGAGGAGCCCGACAACCTCATCATTGCGGTTGCGGGCGGCCGGCACCCCAGCCAGAACTTCTGGCTCGGTGAAGGATACGGCATGAACCCAGTGGTCGAGGTCAAGCTGCCCGCCAAATGGGATGAGCTGATCGCCAAAGCAGAAGAGGACCTGGGGCCCCTTCCCATCGACCCGTAATCCAAGGTTGTGTTCCTTTCCGGGCTTCACGACGTAACCCTGGACAAGTCCGGGCCGAAAGTTGGAAAGTGGAGCGGATGGTCTGGCACAGTCTATCCGCTCCACAGCAAACATGATAGAATCTAGCAAAGAAGGCAAGCTTATGGCAGGGTTCTGCTTTTCCGTGCCTTATAACGATGACCCTGAGACCCTGGAACAGGTTTTTCAGTACAAGAGGGTCGGCAGCAACACGATCAGAGAGATCTTTATGGCCGGGCCCCAGGAGTACTCGGGTTCCGGCCGGGTAACCAGCGAGCTCGCCCTGGATCAGTTCATAGAAATCGTGGATAGAATCCACCAGGAGGGCTTGAGGGTTAACCTTCTCTTCAATTCGGTCTGTGAAGGCAGCGACTGGTACTCCTCGGACGTTCTGAACAAAAGAATGGAGTACCTGAGGCTGGCCCACAAAGAACACGGCGTAGAAGCGATAACCATCGCCAACCCCATCTACATGAAAGAGGTCAGGAAACGATTCCCTGACCTGGAGATCTGTGCGTCTGTCCTCAGCGATATCGATTCGGTGCGGAAGGCTTTCGTTTTCAAAGAGTGCGGGGCCAACACCATCACCCCTGACGCGAACATCAACAGGAATCTGCCGCTTCTGATAGAGATAAAAAAGGCCACGGGTGTCGAACTCAAGATCATGGTCAACGAGGGCTGTCTGCATAGATGCCCTTTCAGAAAGTTCCACTTTAACTATTTGTCTCACCTGTCTCTGGAAGCAGGGAAAACAGAGGAAGGGATTCGAAGTTTTCCCGCCGAAGGCTGTCTGCCCATGGCTGCAGCGGATCCGTCTCAGCTTTTGAGGTCCGGCTGGGTGAGGCCCGAAGACCTTGACTGGTATGCGGAGGTGACCCGCTTTTTCAAGATCGTGGGCAGGGCCATACCAAAAAGTCGAGCGCTCAGGTCACTCAAGGCTTACATGGCAGGGGATTGGGATGGAGACCTCCTCGACATCATGGATGGCTGCTTGCGCTTTTTCAGCCAACGGTATGGTGCATATCTGGACAACAAGAAGCTGGGAGAGTCTCGGTTTTTCCAGAAGTTAAACTCCTGTGCTAGAGACTGCCGCACCTGCGACTATTGCGGAGAGCTGACCAAGAAGCTGCTCATGCTTGGCTGGCTCACGCCGGAAAAGCTGAGGGATATGAACTGCGAGGACGTTGCTGAGCGGTTGGAAAAGGGAGACCCGGCCTTGAAGGCGTCGCGCCACGGAACCACAAGAATGCTTTTGCCCCACCCGCTGGCTGGAAAAACAGAGAAGTGAAGATGAAAGAGACCACCGTACAACTTGAGCAATATCGGGTTAAGGTGAACCGGCAAAGAGCAGAGATTCGAAAGCGCATCGTCGGTCTTTCCCACTTTATCGAGTGCCTGTTGATCTGCTTCTACTCTCACAGCGAGAGGAAACTGTGCCCTCATCTCCTGGTGGAGGGCAAGGTGGGCAAGGGCAAAACGGCCACTCTCGATGCGTTTACGCGGACCATTTCCGGCGCCAGCTTCAGCCGCATTCAATTCACGCCCGATTTGAAGCCCCTCGATCTGATCCGGATCGTGGAGCAGCGTGAAGACAGAACGCTAGAGTTCCACTCCGGCCCGCTTTTTGCCAACCTGGTGCTGGCCGACGAGATCAACCGCGCCCACGAGAAAACCCGCGCTGCCCTGTTGGAAGCCATGGGCGAGAAGCAAATCACCATCGGCCGCAGTTCCTATCCCCTGGAAGAGCCGTTCTTTGTGATGGCCAACGAGAACCCCATCGACGTAGAAGGGACCTTTATGCTGGGTGCAGCCCAGCTCGACCGATTCATGATGAAGGTCTATGCCGACAATCTTTCGGAAGAGGAAGAACTCGAGATTGCCGAGAGCCACCAGGAAAAGGACCCCGAGATCGAAGAGGTTATCTCCAAGGCAGAGGTTCTGGAGATCCGGGAGTTTATTCGCGAGAACATCGAGGTTCGGCCAGAGCTAAGACGGGACATCGTTCGCCTTGTCCGCAGCCTGAGGCCTGAGGGAGGCATCGTAGACCCGGAGGACTTTTATCTTTTGCCCGAAGGAGAGCGAGGATACCTCTTTCTTGAAAGGGGAGCCAAGACTCGAGCCTTCCTGAATGGCAGGAGCCAGGTCAGCTTCGCCGATGTCGCCGTCCTTGCTTTCCCCGTCCTGAACCACAGGATGGGCTTCCAATACGCCTCTACGGACGAGGGGCGGAACCTGAAAGCCAGGGAACTGATTTCCAGGGCAGTGCAGAAGGTTGTCGAGGATGGAGCAAGAGGACTTTAGGCGCTTCAGGCAGACCAAGATCCAGCTCTTCTCGCGTACCAAGCTACGGAGCGTTTTCCCGGGGGAGTGGGATAGCATCTTTGCCGGAGAGGGGATCGAGTTTGCCACGGTCAAGCCTTTCGAGCCCGGCGACGAGCTGCGGGACCTGGACCTGCACACCCTCGCCCAGTCGGGGGAGGAAGAGATCATCCAGCGGGTGGTCGGGCGCCAGATGCGGGTCTTTGTCTGGGCCGATCTCTCGGGCTCCATGCAGCGACGCAGGGAAAGCTTCTTTTCTCGCAAGCCCGAGATCCGCGACCTTGCCATCAGCCTTCTGCTGTTCTCTGCCTGGAACGCGTACAGTCCCGTCGGGCTGTACGCCTTTAACCGCGACACGAATGCGTTTTTTCCGGCCAGGGGTGGAGAAAACCACTGTTGGGAGATTCTTGACTGGCTCGTCGTGGAGGCAAGCGGGACCACGGGCGCACCGGCAAACGTCGAGGACGCCATCGCCATGCTAATGAAAAGGGTACCCTGCCAAAGCCTCGTGTTTTTCGTGTCCGATTTTCAGGACCAAGCCTTTGAACGGAATTTCACGGGCTTGCTCAGGCCGGCGACCAGGAAGGTGGATCTTGTCCCGGTGATCATCCGCGATCCTTTCGAGGGCACCACGCCGTGGACGAGGTCGGCAAACGTCGCCGTCAGCGACAGCGAAGGTGACAGCCACGCGGAGGTCTACCTGACCCCCAAGAAACTGCAAGACATGCGAGATGCCTCTGCCCAGCATCTCGCGCACCTGGAGCGAACCTTTCGCCAGTTGGGGATCGAACATGTACTGTTGAACTCGACTTCGCCGGACGTTTGTTGCCAAACTTTTTCGGCCTTTTTCAATAGCCGACGAAGAACGAGAGCCTAGAAACCCAACGGAATGCCAAGAGGATGAGGATGACAAAAGTTCGACTTGTGTGGGTTCTTGCCATCGTGGGGGCGGTGACGTTGGCCATCGCCTCGATCTTGACGCTGTCCTGGCCGGACGAACTTACAGTGGGCAAGGCCAAGATGGATCTACTGCCAGCGGGCCAGCCGATCTTGGTGGACACGAGGGCGGAACGTGTTGGAGTCCAGAAGGGCGATGCCTTCTCGTACATGGTAGACATCCTGTATGATCCGGGGCAGGTGGATGAGATCGATGCGAGCAGCCTGGACAAGAACGTGAATCTGGAACCCTTCGAAGTCCGAAGGGTTGAGGATACAGAATTCAGCCTGGATTCAGGAACGTGCGTATACCGCAGGGAGTACGAGCTCCAGTTGATCACCGGTGCGGTGGATCATCTGTACGAGTTTCCGACCCTTGTGGTTCGCTACAGCCTCAAGAGCCCGCGCCAGGGGTACGCCGAAAAGGCAGGAGTGCCCGAGCCGGTCTATGTCGCCTCTCGGCTGCCCGAGAACGTAGACGAGATGGAAGTGGGCTATGGTCCCATGCGGCCCTTGAAAGGCAAGGGCGTCGATCTGAACCAGCGCCGTCTACCTTGGTTCCTCGGCATTCTTGGCGGGCTCCTTGCAGTCCTGGCAGTCACCGATCTTCGTTTCCGGGTCATTCATCGATGGAGGGAGACTGCCAGCCACAGCACGAGGATCGAGTCGAGGGATGTCGTGGTTCAGGCCTATCGTTCTCTCTGCAACAATGCAGCCACGGCCACCGAAGCCAAAGGCGTGTTGCACCAGATCGACCATATTGTGAGGATCGTTCTGGCACGTGAGGAAAAGATCCAATGGTTGGAGGACCCTGACCTGTCTCAGGTTTCTCCCGAGGCAAGGTCGTCGGTGTTCGCTCTGGTCCGCCGTTGCCAGAACTCACACGGGCCTCAGCACTCGCCAGAGGCGGAAATCGAGGAGGCTGTGCGACAACTTGAAGAAGTTCTGACCTTCTATTACGGAGAAGGGGAACTGGTCGCGTGGAGAAGCTGACGGGCTTGCTTGCCCGCTGCGAATTTACCAATCCGCTGTATGCAGCGGCAGGCGGAGCAGTAATCTTGCTCCTAGTCTTGATGCCTCTGAGAAGGAGCAGGAGGGGGATCGCGCTCCATCTGCAGTGGTGGAAGCGCCAGGTCGACTTCAAGAGCCGGCGCCTGCCCGTGCTGTCCATCCTGGCCGCCATGGTCTCGATTCCGCTTGCGGGGACTTTTAGCGACCCAAGGATCACACTTGACTCGGTCGCCGCTATCTATGGCAAGCCAGTGATGACCGTCGTCGACGTTTCGGGCAGCATGGAAGCCAAGCCATCGCGCAGGGCGGAAGATCAGCGCACAAGTTATGAAAAAGCTCTGGGCACGTTTCTGGACCTGATCGGGCGCAGGCCAGACGCTAATTTCGGGCTTTTGCTCTATTCGACCGAGCACTATATCGCACGGCATTTTTCCTACAAGAATGAGCTTTTCGCCGACACGCTAGACAACAAGGAGGAGGTCCTCTACATCTCTACCGGGACCCGAACGGCCGAAGCCCTGGCAAAAGCGCGCGAGTTTCTTACAACCAACACGGTGAAAGAGGCCGACAAGGCCATCTTGCTTATCTCGGACCTGGAGGTCGACGCCGATGAGATGCTGAGGATGGCTGAGGAAATCGAACGAGAGCTCATGTTGGGCATCAAGGTCTATATCATTTTCACAGGAGGGGGGGAATCGGGCGAGTTGGCCGAACCGGTATCACAAAGGGAAGGTCTAACGACGGTCGAGATGAGCGATGAATACGGCATCGACCAGATCTGTAAGGAGATCTCCGAGATGGAGCTTTCGGCCATCAGGGAGGAGGCAGTGCCGACGAAAAGGAGCCTGTCTCCCCTTCTCATCGGACCGGCCATGGGGATCATCAGTCTTTGCCTGGTACTCAGTGAGACCCGTTTCCGGAAAATCCCCTGAGGAGGAAAGAGGATGCAGAAAGCGAGAAAAGCTGTGGGCGGGAGCAGGAGTCCCCGGACCGCCTGGCTGAAATATGCCTGGGGAAACGTCATTTTGCTCCTACTGGCGCTGGCATTGATCGGGGTCGCAGTAGCCTTGAGCATCTATCCGGAATTGGCGACGAGGGATGATATCGAGCTGTACAACAAAGGTGTCATTGCCAATAATGCGCCACCGGGGCGCCTATCTGCCGCCGATGGGCGTCCGGAGGAATATCCAATCGAAAGAGCGAACGCCTATTATCTTCAGGCCGCCTCGATAACGAAGGATGCCAGGCTCAAATCAGCTGCTCTGTACAACAGGGGGACACAAATCGGGAGAGACGCTTACGGGCTCAGCATTATGGGCTACCCGCCCCCCATTGAGCTCGCGCATGCCATCACGAGCCTTGGGGAAGCGGTGCGCAGTGACCCGGACAACGAGGACGCCAAGTACAACCTGGAGCTCTTTGAAAAAGCGGCACAGGTTCAGGGCGACAGGGAAGGAGCCCCGGAAGAAGGATACAGTCCCGGAGCGATTGAAAAGGGATATTAGAGGACAGTTCTGGAGCGGTGCATGGTTTTTGAAAATCCTGGCGCCCTGTGGCTACTCCTCGCTCTGCCCCCTTTTCTTATGGCACTGGGCCTGTGGGGCTGGCGGGCAAGGAAAGAAATGAACAGGACGTTTTCTCTGATCCTGCCACGCCAGAAGAGAAAACACGCCGAGAAGTACGTGTTGGTCGGAGTGCTCCTGGGCCTCCTGATCGTCGCGCTTGCTTCACCTACGGTTGCTTTTTCTTCGCTGGCGCCGCCGGTAAAAAGCGGAGAAATCATTCTTCTCGTGGATGTCAGTGCCAGCATGGCAGCCCAAGAAGGCCGTTCCTCTCCCACCAGGCTGGGTAGGGTCAAGCCGATGCTGCACGAGATCACTGACAGAATGGCCCAGCTCGACCAGGTCAGGATGTCGCTGCACGGCTTTACCAACCTTGCCCGGTCGCACGTGCCCTTTGTGGGCAAGGAGGACTATGCCTATCTCAAAGACAGCATTGAAAAGGTTCTGGACATTAACTCTACTCCGGGCAAAGGGACCAGCCTCGGACAGGCAATCTTGAACGTTGTTGACAAGTTCTCCGAGGGCGACCAGCCCAAGCTCATCGTGCTCTTTAGCGACGGGGAGCCGTTTGTGGGCGGAGAGAGCGGGATGAGCGACTATGAGCGGGGCTTTATAGAGCAGGCGGTCAAGACGGCAACGGAGGAAGGCATCCAAGTCATCACGGTGGGTGTTGGTGAGCCCGAAGGCGCGAAAATCCCGATCACCGACGCACAGGCAGACGGCACACATTATGCCAAGATAAAAGGCATCGATTACGTCACCTATCTTGAAGAGGAAGGACTGCGAGAGATTGCCGCCCGAACAGGGGGACAATACTTTTACGAAAAAGACGCGGGTGCACTACCCAGGTTCCTCGAAGAGAGCCTTGCGCCTGTCTCCGCGGTGGTGGCGGCGGAGGTGATAGGATATCGATCTGCGGCGCATTGGTTTGTGTTGGGGTCTCTACCCCTGTGGGTCGTCTTTGCCCGACGCCACCTGTTGGCATAGGAAAGGCGCAAGGTAGGTAAAAGTAGCTGCCAATGGTTGTCAAAATATCAATAGGAGGAAACATGAGGAATGCAGTGAGATTTATGCTCGTACTTCTCATCCTGGGCCAGATCATTCTGGCCATGGCGTCCTGCGGGTCGGCGGATACGCCAGAGCCCACGGCTCCTGCCGTCTCGGAGCCCGGCCCTAGCAGTGCTGCGGTAGGGGTGACAACCGCTGTCCCCACGGCTGAGCCAACCGCCGTCCCCACGGCTGAGCTCACAGAAGCGGCACCCACCGACGCCCCGGCCCCGGAAGAAGTGGATGGTCCCCCGACCTCGCCGGAGCAGATGCCGCGTATCAGCGTGGAAGAGTTGAAGGCCTTGATGGATAGCGGGACAAGGATCGCCATCCTGGATGTGCGGCCCAAGGAGTCGTTCGACCTGGGACACATTGCGGGAGCTATCTCTTTTCCCTGGAAGTCGCAACTGACCATGGGCGACGTGGAGCTGCTCCCCATGACCATGCCGATGGTAACGTACTGTGACTGCGGGCCGGGTGAGGCGGACAGTGCCGATGTAGCATTCCAACTGCTCGGTTTTGGCATCACTGACGTCGAGATTTTGGCGCATCCAGCCATTGAAGGTTGGCTGGAGGCAGGTTATCCCAGTCAATAGGAGGGAAGAATGAAAGGAAGATTGTTTCGCCTGTCGGCATTTCTCGCACTCGCGCTGGCCGTCACGGCCATTGCGGCTTGCGGCGGTGGTGGGCCCGAAGCCGCTCCACAGGGTTCACCGGAGGCTATATTGGGTGAGATTCAACTGAACCCACATCCGTCGAGTCTGGAAGGCAAGACCATCGTGCTGCGCTGGAACGGCAAGCCCAACGGCGACAAGCTACTGGCGCGCGTGGCTGAGCTGCTCACCGAGCAGGCATCAGGAGTAAATATCATCAAGCTATGGGAGACCGATCCAGACACCGCCGTCAGTTCTGACGATGCGGAGCTAAGCGTCCGGATCGCGGAAAAAATAGCGGCGCTGACACCAGACCTGGTGATCGCGTCGCAATGCGACTGAGGGCACTGCACTTCATGGCTGGTCGTGGACCAGCTCAACGTGGAAAAGAAGGGCATCCCGACGGTCACCATCGCGACGACGGCTTACGAGGAACTCGCGCATACAACCATGCAGGAACAGGGTGTGTCGGAGATGCCCCTGGTGGTTGTGGCGCACCCGATCGCCGGTCATAATCTGGAAGGGATCCAGAAGAAGGCTGACGAAGCATTTCCGGACATCTTGAGGGCAGCCACGGAGTGGCAGCCACAATAGGTGCGATCTCGAAATAGAAGGAGTGTAATATGGCTGAAATGAGTGCCGTTCATGAAAAGAGCAGTAGTTGGTTTCATTCTGTGGTGAACAACCGCTACCTCACGCTGGCATGCCGTTTGATCCTGGCCGCCATTTTCCTGGTGTCATCGTACGGCAAGCTGGTGGACATCGAGCGCTACTCGGTGGATGCCGTGTACAACTTTGGCATCCTGCCGGTAGAGCCACTGAACATTGCCCGGTTCTTCGGGCTGATCATGCCCTTCATCGAGCTGCTGTGCGGCCTTGGCCTGCTGTTTGGCGTGCTGACGCGACTGTCGGCCCTGGGCATCACCTTGATGAGCCTGGCGTTCTTTATCTCCAAGGCCATTGTGCTGTCGCAGGGCCGCAGCATCGAGTGCGGGTGCTTTGGGGCTGTGATCGACACGCTGGCATCGGTGACGATCTACATGGACATCCCGATGATGTTGATGGGCTTGCTCATCATGTTCTCGCAGGGACGGCATTGGCTGGCCATCGGAGGAATCATTCCAGAAGCATGGCGAACTAAGCTTGGCCTAATCTGGTAGCAACGGCTGTTGCCCGGCACAGGGTTTCGGGAGCGGACGAGTTCCGGTGGGTTCCGCGGTCTTGAACCGTTCGTGGGGCTCTGCAGAAGGGTCGCAGGTGGATTCCCTTCGCGTTCACTCAGGACGGGCGACTCCCACGCGCTCCCGCTTATGATAAGCACGAACTAGCTTGTCGCGATCGCTACCATGGAAGGCGAAAGGGTTCTTTCGCCTTCCATGGTGGCTCTCACAGGTGCTGCACTATGTTGAGCACAGATCCAGAGCAGCCTGTAGGACCTCGCGCCGTTCAGATCGGAACGGTGTCGATTGGCGGCACGACCAAGACAATGATCTGCGGACCATGTGCTGTCGAGTCGCAAGACCAGGTCGAGAAGACGGCAGCGTTTTTAAGCCAAGTTGGGGTGCACATCTTGCGCGGTGGTGCCTTCAAGCCACGTACATCTCCGCACAGCTTTCAGGGTCTGGGGAAACAAGGGCTCGAGTGGCTGGTCAACGCGGCTCACAAACACGGCCTTCAAGTTGTGTCGGAAGTGATGGATCCACGCCACCTGGAGTTCTTTGACCGGGTCGACATCCTCCAGATCGGCTCGCGAAATATGCAAAACTTTCCGCTCCTTCGCGAGGTTGGTCGGGCTCACAAACCAGTGCTCCTCAAGCGCGGCATGATGTCCACCGTGGAGGAGTTTCTTCTGGCCGCGGAGTATGTGCTGCAAGAAGACAACCACGAGGTGATCCTGTGTGAGCGTGGAATCCGCACATTCGAGCCGCTGACGCGAAACACGCTGGACTTGACGTGCGTTGCTCTCGTCAAGCAGATGAGCTTCCTGCCTATCATTGTCGATCTATCACACTCCCTGGGACGAACCGACATTATGCTGCCCATGGCGAAAGCAGCCCTGGCGAGCGGCGCTGATGGGCTGATGATAGAAGTCCACCCCAATCCCGACAAAGCGCTGTCGGATGGGAAGCAATCCTTGACCTTTCAAGAGCTTGCCAATCTTCTGGTCGGCATCGAACCGATGCAGCATCATCGCGAAGGGCCCACATATTCGGGTCCTGCCGCGCCCCAGTAGCTCATGCTGTAGACTTTCACGCAGTCCGATATTCCTGTGGATCGCCTCGGTCGTCGAGAGCCTTTATCATTCAGTTGCACGATCCTCGCAACGGTAGTATAATCAAGTCACGAGAATGCCTCGTGGCTCTTCTCAGCTCAGGGGTCTGACCCGGTGCATAATCCGGCCCATGCCGACCATCGATTCCGACGCATGCCGTCCACCCGTTCCAGAGC
>MTKX01000066.1_pt8 | contig 65499 bp, 54 predicted proteins | sample 1042771 | NCBI WGS metagenome assembly MTKX01 (sample SAMN06212183, study PRJNA360534) | anaerobic digester metagenome | biome: Wastewater treatment plant; material: sludge; isolation source: anaerobic digester fed with sludge from wastewater treatment plant | place: Denmark: WWTP Randers ...
TGGGTCAGCGTCCCGCCGTCCGCCGCGGCGAGGCCGGCCCGGAAGCCGCCGCCGAGGCGGACCTCTCCGGCCTTCTCGTCGTAGACGATCTCCCGGGCCTCCCCGGCGAGCCCGTCCGCGGTGAAGCGGCCGCCGGAGACCGTCCCGAAGGTCCCGGCGGCTTCGTCGTAGAGGAAGGCCTCCCCTTCGAGCGCGGCCCCGCCGGCCTCGACCCGGGCCCGGCCCGTGACCTCGAATCGGAGCGCGCCCTTCGCGTAGGCGACCTCGTCGGCGGTCAGGCGCGCGGCGGCTTCGCCCGCGGGAGAGAACCGGACGACCTCGACGGACCCGGTCAGGTGCTCGCGGCCGTCGGCTGCCCGGAAGGCCAGGTCGCCGCGGACCGAGACGGCCAGGCGGCCGTCGCGGAATTCCTCGTGACGGACGCGCTCCTTGCGGTCGACCGGGACCCCGGACGGGGAGGGAGGGGCGTCGGGGGTCCGGGCGGGCTCGCGCCGCCCGGCCACGCGGACGGCCAGGAGGGCGGCCAAGACGACGGCCGCGGCCGCCGCGACGAACGCGGCGACGCGGACCGGGCCCGGCGCTCTCTGGGCGCTCATCGTCTCAGATCTTCAGGTCTTCGACGGACAGATTGGTCTTGGTCTCCCCGAGATATTCCGAGGTCATCAGCGAGAAGGCCAGGCTGACGCGGCCGCCGCGGCGGACGATGTGCCGCCAGTCGGCCTTGTCCCAGCCCAGGGCCTCCAGGACCCGGCCGTTGTGGCGGGCCAGGAACTTGATGTGCTTGCCCTGCAGGACCTTGGGCTCGCTGACGACCTCGACGTTGTCGGCCATGAACAGCGGCTTGGGATTGCCGACGCCGAAGGGCACGAGCCGGCCCAGGACCTCCATGAAGCGCTCGTCGACCGCGGCGAAGTCGAGCGGGCCGTCGATCCGGATCCGCCGCCGCAGGCTGTCCTCCGGGATGCGGGCCTCGGCCAGCGGGTTGAGGGCGGCCCGGAAATCGGGCACGCGCTCGGTCGGCAGCGTGCAGCCGACGGCCAGCTTGTGCCCGCCGTAGCTCAGGAAGAGGTGGCGGCAGTCCTCGAGGAGGTCGATGAGCGGCACGTCCGAGATGCTCCGGCCCGAGCCGTGGGCCCGGCCGTTCTCGTAGGCGAACAGGACGACGGGCCGGTTGAAGCGGTCCTTGAGCTTGGAAGCGACGATGCCGATGACGCCGCGGTGCCAGTCGGGGCTGCCGAGGACGAGGCACTTGTACTTGCGGTCGAGGCCGCGGGACTCGACGCGCTCGCGGGCCTCCGTGAAGATCCTCTCCTCGGTCCGCTGGCGCAGGGCGTTGAGCTCGTCGAGCTTCTCGACCAGGGCCCGCGACTCGGCCGCGTCCTCCGTGAAGAAGAGCCGGACGGCGAGGTCGGTCATGCCCATGCGCCCGGCGGCGTTGATACGCGGGCCGATGCGGAAGCCCAGGTCGCCCTCGGAGATCTTGCGGCGTCCCAGCCCGCAGGCCTCGATAAGCTGGCGCAGGCCGGTGTTGGCGACGCTGCGCAGGCCCTCCAGGCCGTGCTTGACGAACAGCCGGTTCTCGCCTTTGAGCTCGGCCACGTCGGCCACCGTGCCGATCGAGACGAGCTTCATGTAGTGGGGCAGCCCGGCCTCCCGGCCGGCCCGGGTCAGCAGGGCCTGGATGAGCTTGAAGGCCACGCCGACGCCGGCCAGCCCCGGATCGGGATAGCCCGCGTCGGCCAGCACGGGATCGAGCACGGCCACGGCCTCCGGCAGGGTCTCGCCGGGCCGGTGGTGGTCGGTGACGACGACGTCGATGCCCCGCTCCCGGGCCAGGGCGGTGAACTCGACGGCCTTGACGCCGCAGTCGACGCTGACGACCAGGGTCGCCCCGCGTTCGACCGGGATGCGGACGTGCTCGGGCCTGATGCCGTAGCCGTCGGTCAGGCGCTCGGGGATGAAGTGCTCGACGCGAGCGCCGAGGGTCGTCAGGGCCTTGACCAGCATGACCGTCGACAGGATGCCGTCGACGTCGTAGTCGCCGAAGACGAGGATCTTCTCGCCGGCGGCGACGGCCGCCTCGATGCGGGCCACGGCCCGGTCCATGCCCTTCATGAGGTAGGGATCGTGGAGCCGGTCGAGCCCGCCGTAGAGGAACTCCCGGGCCGCCTCCTCGGTCGCGATCTTGCGGTTGACGAGGACGCGGGCGATGGCCGGCGGGATGTCCAGGGCCGCGGCCAAGGCCTCGGTCTCGGGGCGCGGCGGGTGGACGAGCCAGGCGACGTCGTTCATGGCGCCCCCCACTCTAGCACATCCGCCGCGGGCGCTCAACCGCGGCATTGACAATTAAACGCTTGAAAAATAAAATGTTAAGACCATGTTCGGCAGCCTGCGCGAAAAACTGGCCCGGACCCGGAACTCCTTCCGGCGCATCGAGGACCTGTTCAAAAGCGGGCGCCGGCGCGACGAGATCCTGGACGAGCTCGAAGAGGCCCTCATCCTCGCCGACGTCGGGGTGCCCGCCGCCGAACGCCTGCTCCGGGCCCTGCGGACGAAGACCCGCAAGGACGCCGACGAGGGCGAGCTCGACCGCGTCCTCAAGGACGAACTCGTCGCCCTGCTCTCGCCGCGGGCCGCCGCGCCGGGCCCCGCTGGGCCGGGACCGCGGACCGTGCTCATGGTCGGCGTCAACGGCGGCGGCAAGACGACCTCGGCGGCCAAGCTGGCCGCGCTCTACAAGCGCGACGGCCGGCGGGTCGTGCTGGCGGCCGCCGACACCTTCCGGGCCGCGGCCCAGGAGCAGCTGGCGATCTGGGGCCGGCGGCTCGACGTCCCCGTCGTCCGCGGCTCCTACGGCGCCGACCCCGCGTCCATCGCCTTCGACGCGGCCCAGGCCGTCAAGGCCGGCAAGGCCGACGTCCTCGTCGTCGACACGGCCGGCCGCGTCCACACCAACGCCAACCTCATGGGCGAGCTGGAGAAGGTCGGGCGCATCCTGGCCCGCGAGCTGCCCGGCGCCCGCCACGAGTCCCTGCTCGTCCTCGACGCCACGGTCGGCCAGAACGCCGTCGCCCAGGCCCGCGAGTTCCTGAAGTTCTCCGGACTGACCGGCCTCGTCCTGACCAAGATCGACGGCACCGCCAAGGGCGGCGCGGCCGTGGCCGTGGCCGTCGAGACGGGCCTGCCCATCCGCTACGTCGGCGTCGGCGAGGGCGAGGACGACGTCTACGAGTTCTCGGCCCGCGAGTTCGTGGAGGCCCTCCTGGCATGAGCGCCGACCGCGACCGGGCCTGGATGGAGATGGCCTACGGCCTGGCCGGGAAGGGCCGCGGCCGGACCAGCCCCAATCCCCTGGTCGGGGCCGTCGTCGTCCGCGGCGGCGCGGCCGTCGGCCACGGCTTCCACGAGGAGGCCGGCCGGCCCCACGCCGAGGTCCTGGCCCTGGCCGCGGCCGGACGGAAGGCGGCCGGGGCGACCCTCTATCTGACCCTCGAGCCCTGCGTCCACTGGGGCCGGACCCCGCCCTGCGTCGACACGGTCGTCGCCGCCAAGCTCGGCCGCGTCGTCGTCTCGGCCGTCGACCCCAACCCCCTCGTCCACACGCGCGGCATCCGCCGCCTCCGGGAGGCCGGGCTCGACGTCTCGGTCGGGCTGTTGGCGGCGCGCAACGCCGTCCTCAACGAAGCCTACGCCAAGTTCATCGTCCGCCGCGTCCCGTTCGTGACGGTCAAGGCGGCCCTGTCGCTCGACGGCCGCGTCGCCTGCCGGACGGGAGACTCGAAGTGGATCACTTCGGCCGGGACGCGCGACTACGTCCACCTTCTCCGGGGCGAGCAGGACGCCATGCTGGTCGGTTCAGGGACGGTCCTGGCCGACGATCCCCTCTTGACCGTCCGCCACCCGGCCTGGCCGGAAAAGAAGCTGCTGCGGGCCGTCCTCGACGGGCGCCTGCGCGTCCCCGACGGGGCCCGGATATGGGGCACGCTCGACCGCGGCCCGGTCGTCCTTTTCGCCGGGCGCGAGGCTCCCGCCGCCCGGGCCCGGGCCCTCGAGGCCCGCGGGGCCGAAGTCGTCCGTCCGCCGGACGGGGCGGCGGCCTGGACCCTCCCCGCGGTGTTGGCCGAGCTCGGCCGGCGCGATATCGCCGCCCTCCTCGTCGAGGGCGGCTCACGCGTCCTGACGTCCTTCGTCGAGGCCGGGCTGGCCGACAAGGCCGTCCTGACCTACGCCCCGCGACTGATCGGCGGGGAGACCGCGCCGGGCCTCGTCGGCGGCCCGGGCGCCGCCGCGGTCGGCCTGGCCGCGAAGCTCACGCGGACCCATTCCTTCGCCCTCGGGGACGACATCGTCGTGGAAGGATACTTCTGATGTTCACCGGCCTCATCTCCCACCGGGGCGAGTTCCGCGGCTACCGCGAAGGCCGCAAGGCGCTGGCCCTGGCCTGCCCGGGCCTCGAAGGCCGCCTGGAGCCGGGCGGCAGCCTGGCCGTCAACGGCGTCTGTCTGACCCTGGCCGCCGCGGCCAAGGGCGAGTGGCGCTTCGACCTGTCCCGCGAGACCCTGGCCCGGACGACGCTCGGCCGGCTGCGGCCCGGCGACCGGCTCAACCTCGAGCTGCCGTTGACCCTGGCCGCGCCCCTCGGCGGCCACCTCGTCAGCGGCCACGTCGACGGCGTCGGCCGGGTCCTCCGCCTGTCGGCCCGGCCGCCCGGCAAGCGTCTGGCCCTGTCCTTCCCGTCCGACCTCCGCCCCTTCCTCGTCGTCAAGGGCTCGGTCGCCGTCGACGGCGTCAGCCTGACGGTCGCCGCGCTCGGCCCGGCCTCGCTCGAGGTCGAGCTCGTCCCGCTGACGCTCGCCGGGACGAATCTCGGCGCCCTGCGCCCGGGCGCGGCCGTCAACCTCGAGTGTGACATGGTCGGGAAATACGTGTATAATTTCGTGTCCCGAACGACCCGGACGCGCTGAGAGAGGCCGCAGATCCCATGACCGAGGACCGCCGCACCGCCACCGTCGAGGAGGCCCTGGAGGCCGTCCGCGCCGGCCGGATGATCATCATCGTCGACGACGAGGACCGCGAGAACGAGGGCGACCTCATGGTCGCCGCCGAGAAGGCCACGCCCGACATCATCAACTTCATGGCCCGCGAGGCCCGCGGCCTCATCTGCCTGCCGCTGACGGGCGAGCGCCTCCAGGAGCTCAACCTGCCGCTCATGGTCAGCGAGAACACGGCCCGCTTCCAGACGGCTTTCACCGTGTCCGTCGACGCTAAAGAAGGCGTGACCACGGGCATCTCGGCCCACGACCGGGCCCGCACGGTCCTGGCCGCGGTCGACCCCCGGACGAAGCCCGAGGACCTGGCCCGGCCGGGCCACGTCTTCCCGCTCCAGGCCAAGGAGGGCGGCGTGTTGACGCGGGCCGGCCAGACCGAGGCCTCGGTGGACCTGGCCCGGATGGCCGGGCTCTATCCCGCCGCGGTCATCTGCGAGATTATGGACGAGGACGGCACGATGGCCCGCCGGCCCCAGCTCGAGGAGTTCGGCCGGCGCTTCGGCATCCCCATCCTGACCATCGCCGACCTCATCCGCTACCGCATGCGCCACGAGACCCACGTCCGCAAACTCGAGGAGACCGACCTGCCGACGGCCCACGGCCGCTTCCGCATCCACGTCTACGAGGACACCATCCGCGGCGACCACCACGTCGCCCTGGTCAAGGGCGACGTCGCCGGCGGCGAGCCCGTGCTCGTCCGGGCCCACTCGCAGTGCCTGACCGGCGACACCTTCGGCTCGGCCCGCTGCGACTGCGGCGACCAGCTCCACATGTCCATGGAGATGATCGAGAAGGCCGGCCGGGGCGTCGTCCTGTATATCCTCAACCACGAAGGCCGCGGCATCGGGCTGGCCAACAAGATCCGGGCCTACGCCATCCAGGACAAGGGCCTCGACACGGTCGAGGCCAACCGCAAGCTGGGCTTCAAGCCCGATATGCGCGACTACGGCATCGGGGCCCAGATCCTGGTCGCCCTCGGCGTCCGCCGGCTGCGGCTCCTGACCAACAACCCCCGCAAGTTCGTCGGCCTGACCGGCTACGGCCTGGAGATCGTCGAGCGCGTCCCGCTCGAGATCGAGCCGAACGCCTGCAACCTGCGCTACCTCAAGACCAAGAAAGAGAAGCTGGGACACATCCTGGACCGGGTCTGAGGATGGACCGTCCCCGCGCCCCCGAAGAAGCCGCCCCCTCCCCCGTCTGCCGCGCCTTCCTGCTCAAGTTCGGCCGGACCCCCGATCCGGCCCGGCGGCGGCGGATCCTGGCCGCCTGCATCAGGGCCGACAAGGCCTGGACCGAGGAGCTCCTCTGGGAATCCCTGGCCGATCCCAACGAAGGCCTGCGGGACGCCGTCACCCGCGAGCTCTGCCGGCGCGGGACCCTGCGCCTCGAATGGGCCCTGCGGCGCCTGAGCCTGCCGCCCTGGTACGCCCGCAGCGCCGTGCTGGCCGTCATCGGGCGCCGCCGTATGCGCGAGGCGCTGGGGGGCGTCGGGGGAACGGTCGGGGACGCCAACGCCGACGTCCGCCGGGCGGCGGCCGAGGCCCTGGGCGAGCTCGGCGGGGAAGAGGCCGTGCGGCTTCTGGTGCGGCTGAAAAAGGACGCCAATCCCTACGTCCGGGCGGCCGCGGAGGAAGCGATCGGCAAGACGAGCGGCGTGCGTTTCAGTTGACCGGCGTTCTTTCGAACAGGCCGGAGCTCAACTAAGAAGCGTAGCGGATATCCGAGCAGGCCTGGCAGGCCATCGGATTGGACGTGCAGTTGTCCTTGTGGTTGTAGGGCGCCACGGGCGGGGCCGTCGTGTGCTTGCAATGGCACAGGAGGGTCTCCTCGGGACGCCCCTTGAACAGGACGATGAGCTCAGGCGTCTTCCACGGCTTTTTCATGGCTCCAGATCCTCCATAAACGCTTCCTTCTCAATATATTAGGCCGTTCGATCGGCCGTGTCAACCGGATTTTAAGCCCTCCGCCCGGGCTTCGGCGACCCGGCAGAACTCCTCGACCGGAAGGTCCAGCTGCCCCGTTTCCAGATAGGCGTGGGCCGGGCACCAGAGGCAGAGGTTCACGATCGGGCAGGCCCCGCACTTGTCCAGCCACTCCGCGCGGCCGGTCTCGCGGGCCAGGGCCCGAGGGAGAAATCGTGTCCAACCTTCGGACAGCCCGCCCTTCCTGAGGTCGTACAGGAAGTCGGGATGGTGGAGGGACAGGCACGGGCGCATGAGGCCCTCCGGGCCGACGACGAAGCTGCGCTGCCCGACGCCGCAGCGGAAGATGTGCCGGCAGGTCTCGGCCGGCGCCCCGGCCTCCGGGCCGGGCAGGATCTCGCCGCAGGCCGCGGCCAGGGCGCCGAAGCGCTCGGGATCGGACCGCTCCAGCCGGGCCACCTCGCGGGGACTGAGCCGCTCGGCCCGGATGAGGGCGTTGCGGGCCTCGTCGCGGTCGAACCGGAGGTGGAGCTGGGGGTCGAACCGGTAGGGCTCCTTGGAATGGGCCCGACAGAACTCGCCGATGGCGGCCATCTCGTGCTTGTTCGACCGCAAGGCCATGGCCTTGAGCCGGACCGTGACGCCGCCCGTGAGCAGGCGGTCGAGTCCGCGCCGGAAGGCCTCGAACGAGCCCGGCGCGCGGGTCACCCGCTCGTAGGTCTCGCGCGTCACGCCGTACACCGTGACTTCGACCTCGCGCGGCGGGTACTTTCGGAAGAAGCGGACGTGCTCGTCGGTGACCAGGGCCGCGTTGGTGAAGAGCGACAGGACCAGGCCTTTGCTCAGGAGGGCCTGATAGACGTCGAAGAAGTCCTGGCGCAGGAGCGGCTCGCCGCCCGTGATCAGGCACCAGACCGCGCCGAGCGCGGTCGCCTCGGCCCCGATGCGGCCGATCTCGGCGGCCGAGAGCTCGCTCTTGCGGGCGGCCCGGTCGCCGGCCGGACGGGCGATGTAGCAGTGCCGGCAGTCGAAGTTGCAGCGCGCCGTGGCCTCGAGGTCGAAGCTGAAGACGGCCCGGCCGGCCTCCATCTTGGACCACAGCCCGAACTCCGCGAGCGGGCGGCGGACGACGAAGCTCCCCGGCATGTCAGGCCCTCCCCTCCCCGGCCCCGACGGCCCGCCGGACGCGGCGGACGAGCCGGGTGAAACCGGGACACCGCGACAGCCGGGCCGTGGCGGCGGCGAGGAGCGGCGGCGCGATGCGGAGGGCGCGGCCGCCGCGCTCGACGCCGACGACGAGGCCCAGCAGGGCCTCGCGGTCGAGAGCGCCGTCGGAGGCCAGGGCGTTGTCGCCCTTGACCAGGTAGCGGCCGGCCGCGGTCCCGACCACCCGGTGGAGGCGGACACCGCCGGTCGCCGCGTGGACGAAGGCGACGACGTCGCCCGTCCGCGGCCCGTCGTCCGCGAGCGGGGCGACGGTGACGACGTCCCCGTCCCGGACGGCGGGATACATGCTCGAGCCGCGGGCCTCGAACCGGAAGGGCTTGCCACGGCCGAGGACGTCCCGCATCAGGCCGGCCAACGGATAGCCGTCCTCGAGCGCGGGGCGGGGGCGGGGCGACGGGTCCATAGCTCAGTCCTTGGCGACGATCATCCGCCGGTCGTAGAGCTCCTGCAGGAAGCCCACGACGTCGGAGGCGACCAGGCCGTCGGGCGCCTCGTATTCGGCCGTGAGCTCGCGGACGACCTCGGCCAGCGGCCGCGAGCCGTCGACGCGGTCCCAGACGGCCCGGGCCGTCTCGTTGAGAGTGAACAATTCGTCCTCGAGGTCCCCGATCCCCGAGGCCAGGGGCACGATGACGATCTCCCCCTCGATCTCCCGGACGACGACGTCCTCGGACGGCCCGTAGGTCTTGGCGAGATCGATCTTGTCGGTCATGGTCCGGTCCTCCTTTCCGTCCTCGATACGGGATCGCCGACGGTCCAGGCCTTCTCCCCCCGTTCGAGCAGGCCGGCGGCGACCGCCTGGGCGTGGGCCACGCCGCAGAAATATTCGACCGGCGTGTCCAGCGTGCCGTGCTCGGCCCAGGACTTCGCCGGGCACTGTTCGCAGAGCCCTTTGAGGAAGCACTTCGCGCACCGCGCCAGGTAGGCCGGGTCCGTCGCCCGGGCTTCGCGCAGGCGCGGCAGGAATTCCGTCACGGCCTCCCGGAGGGAGCCGCCGGACAGGTCGTAGACCGCGGCCGGGTGGCGCAGGCCGAGGCAGAGCTGGAGCCGGCCGTAGGGATCGACCGCGGCCGAGCCGCCGGGGCCGTGGCAGGTGAAGAGCCGGTCGCCCGGCGGGCCGCCGGAGCGGGCCACGAACTCCCGCCATTCGCCCNNGGCGTCGCCGCGGCGGCGGGCCAGGCGGACGAACTCGTCGGCGGTCGGGCGCAGGGCGGCGATGGCGGCGCTCTTGTCCCCGTCGCGGCGCGAGCGCAGGTCGAGGAGCGTGACGAGAGGGGGCGGGCCGGACTGCCCCGGCAGGCCGGCCGCCCAGGCCACGAAGGCCTCGACCTCGCCGCGCGTCGGCGGCAGGACCGCGCCTTTGACGGCCACGGCCACGCCCGCGTCGAGCAGGCGCCCGAGACCTCTGCGGGCGGCCGCGAACGAGCCGCGGGCGCGGGTGACGGCCTCGCACGTCGCTTCCGTCATCCCGTAGACGGAGACCTCGACGGCCTCGAGCGGCGGCACCCGGGCCAGGAGCGCGGCCGTCTCGTCCGTGACGAGCGCGGCGTTGGTGAACAGCATGACCCGCAGGCCGCGCCGGCGGGCGTGGAGGTAGATCTCGGCGAAGTCGTCGCGCAGGAGGGGCTCGCCGCCGGTGAAGCGGACGACGAGGCAGCCGAGCGCCGCGGCCTCGTCGAGCAAGGCCCGCCAGCGCGCCGCCGGCCACTCCCGCGAGCGGGCCTCGGCGTCCCCGGCCGGCCGGTTGACCGAGCAGTGGAGGCAGTCGTTGTTGCACCGCTCCGTGAGCTCGATGTCGAGCCGTGTCAGCGCGGGCGCCTTGGCGGCCCACAGGCCGGCCCGGGCGGACGGGACCCGGCGGACGAACGCCTTCGCCGTCACGGCCGCGCCTCCCCGGCCAGGAATTCGTCCAGAACGCCGGCGACGGCGCCGCCGCGGTCGAAGCTCAGCTCGTAGAACGGGACCTCGCGGACGATCTCGCCGGCCAGGTCGAGGGCCCGCTCCAGCCAATCGGCCGTGGTCAGCGGGCGGACGAGGCGGGGCAGGAAGCCGGCCAGGACGTCCCGGGTCCCCGGGAGCCGGTCGATCCGGTTCACCCGGGCCTGGCGCGGGAAGAAGACCGCCGCGACCGGCGCCGAGCCGGGCGAGACGCGGGGATCGTCGCCGTGGTTCCAAGTGCCGTGGACGCGCCAACCGCCCTCGCCGCGGCGGAGGGCGACCCGGTCGTCGCAGAGGACTTCGGCGCGGTCGCCGAGGAGCCCGACCAGGGTCGACTTCCCGGCTCCCGAAGCCCCCGCGAAAACGAGGCCCCGCCCGTCCACGGCGACGCCGGCGGCGTGGACGAACAGGCCGCCGAAAGCCGGCAGGGTCCGGGCCAGCACCAGCTGGTCCGAGGCCAGAAGGGCCAGAGAATCCAGCCCGCCGGCGCGGAAGGCCTCTTCGGACGGGTGGAAGATCCGGCCGCGGGTGTGCCCGTCGTCGAAGACCATGACCCGGCGGACCTCCCGGTCGTCCGGGCCCGGCGCGAGCATGAGGTAGATCCACGAGCGGTCCCTGCGGTAGACGGCCCAGGGGGCGCGCCGGTAGACCTCGCGTCCGAGGTCCCGGCCCTCGAGGTCGGGCAGGGCGAAGTGGTGGCTCAAGACGACGTCGGCGGGCCCGCCGTCCGAGGGGGCCCGGAAGGCCGCGAACTTCGGGGCGAATGTCCCGTCCGTGATCGGCAGGTCGGACTCGACGTCGACGGCCAGGCCGGCGATGCGGTAGCGCCGGCGGTGCCCGGCCGCCCAGGTCGTCCGGGCCCGGCGCGTCTCGCGGGCGATCTCGCACAGGGAGTCGATCTTGGCCGAAGGATCGCGGTGCTCGAGCCAGGCGAAGACGGGGCACCACTTGCAGTCGGAGCGCAGCTCGCAGGCGCCGCAGCCCTCGCGGTAGGCCGGCGACGGCGCGGCCGCGGCGGCCAGGGCCGGCAGTCGGTCCTCCCAGGCCTCGGCCAGCGGCGTCGTCCGCAGGTCGACGCGGAGCGCGGGGTCCTTGACGAAGGAGCAGAAGCTCAGCCCGCCGTAAGGGTCGACGTGGAAGTCGCGGCGGCCGGCCAGGCACGCGGCATAGAGCCCGGCGTCCGGCGCGGCGGCCGCGGCGCAATCGGCGTCGAAGCTTCCCTCGGGACCGCCGCCGCGGGCCGGGTCGAGCCCGACGACCTCGGCCGGCGAGAGTCGTTCGGCCGCGATCTCGCGGTCCTTGACCGCGTCTCCGGATGCGGAGAGATAGAGCCAGGTGGCTCCGATCCGCCAGCTCCGGCTCCAGGATCCGGCCAGCCGGACCATGGCCCCGTACTCGGGAAAATTCGTCCGCATGGGTACGACCTGGACGGTGAACGGGGTCCCGGCCTCGCGGAGACAGGCGACGCCTCTCGTCAGGGCCTCGAACGAGCCGGGGTTCCGGGTCACGGCGTCGTGGACGGCGGCGGTCGCGCCGTAGAGGGCGACGAGCAGGGTGCCCGGCCGCCGCAGCAGCCGGGCGATCGCCGGCGTGATCAGGCCGCCGTTGGTGTTCAGCGTGTACCAGACCGCGCGCTCCGTCAGGGCCTCGAAGATCTCAAGGAAGTCGGGCCGCAGCAGGGGCTCCCCGCCCGAGATGGCCCATTCGCGGCAGCCCAGGGCCCGGGCCTCGGCGGCGATACGGCGGATCTCCTCCGCCGTGAGCTCGGCGGCCCGTTCGGGGGCGCCGGGCGGCAGGCGCAGCCAGCAGTGGCGGCAGTCGTTCGCGCAACGGTAGGTCAGGTCGATCGTCCCGCGCAGGGGCAGGCGCGGCAGGCTCTCGACCTTCTTCCGGGCGACGAAACGGCTCATCGACATAGTCCTCGTGTCCGGGGCAGACCCGTGCTCGCACGGGTACCCGTCCCCACTCTAGGGGGCCGGGATGCGTCCCGGCATGGCCGGGGCCGGGGAATCGGGGGGTGATTTTCGGGGGCCCCGCCTCCCCGCGGGGGGTGAGACGGCGCGGCGGTCCTCACCCCTGGTCCGGACCGCCGGCGGCCTCCCGGCGCGAGTCGAGGATGAAGGTCACCGGGCCGTCGTTGACGATGTGGACGTCCATCGCGGCCCGGAAGACGCCCGTCTCGACCCGGGGACCGAGGGCCCGGAGGGCGGCCACGAAGGCCTCGAAGAGCTCGGCGGCGCGGCCGGGCTCCTCGGCGTCGTCGAAGCTCGGCCGGCGGCCTTTGCGGACCGAGCCGGCCAGGGTGAACTGGGAGACGGCCAGCGCCCCGCCCCCGGTCTCGAGCAGGGACAGGTTCATCTTGCCGGCCGCGTCGGGGAAGACGCGCAGTTCGGCGCACTTGCGGGCCAGACGGGCCGCGTCCGCCTCGCCGTCCCCCCGCTCGACGCCGACGAGCAGGCAGAGGCCCGGCCCGACGCGCCCGGCCGTCCGGCCGTCGACTTCGACGCGGGCGTCCTTGACCCGCTGGAGAACGATCCTCATCGCGCCTCCTTGGCCGTCGCGCGTCTCAGGAGCCCGGCCACGCTCTTGAGGTCGGCCGGGCTGACGAGCCGGAGCAGGCCCAGATAGATCAGGACGCCCGCGGCGATGGCCCCGGCCAGCGCCGCGGCCCGCGGGGCGAAGGCGGCCCCGTCCACCCCGAGCAGGGGCCAGGCCAGGCGCAGAAGGACGCCCATGGCCGCGGCCGCGGCGGCCGCGCGGACGGCCGAGGGGACCCAGGCGGCTTTCCCGGTCGGCCCGATCTTCCTCTCCAGCCAAACGAGGAGGAGGCCGAAGTTAAGGACCTGGGAGAGCGAGAGGGCCAGGGCCAGGCCGCCGGCGCGGAGCCGGCCCATGAGGGCGAAGGACAGGACGGCGTTGACGGCCATGACCGCGACGCCGAGGAGGACGGGCGTCCGGGTGTCCTTGAGGGAGAAGAAGGCCGGGGCCACGACCTTGACCCCGGACACGAACGGCAATCCGACGGCGAAAAAGAGCAGGCACGACCCGGCCAGGGCCGTCGAGCCCGGGTCGAACCGGCCGCGCTCGAAAAGAGTGCGTATGATGGGGGCGTTGAGGGCCATGAGCCCGGCCGCGGCCGGGAAACTGACCAGGGCCGTCAGCTTGAGGGAGAAGCCCAGGGTGCGCTTGAGCTCGCCGAGTTCGCGGGCGGCGACCTGTTCCGAGAAGGCCGGCAGAAGGGCCGCGGCCAGGGCGATGGAGAACAGCCCCAGCGTCAGCTCCTCGATGCGCGAGGCGTAATAGAGGGCCGAGGCGCTGCCCTTCTCCAGGCCCGAGGCGAACATCCGGCTGAGGGCGAAGTTGATCTGGTAGACGCTGGCCCCGAAGACCCCGGGGACCATCAGGCGGCCGACGCGGCGGACGTCCGGGTCGCGGAAGTCCGGGGCGAACCGGAAGCGCAGGCCCTCCTTATGGAGGAACGGGACCTGGACGGCCAGCTGGAGGACGCCGCCGATGACGACGCCGGCGGCGAAGACGAGGGCCGGCTCCCTGGCCCCGCTCGCCCAGCCGGCCACGGCGGCGATGACGGCGACGTTGAACAGGATCGGGGTCGAGGCCGGGACGAGGAAGCGGCCGCAGGCGTTGAGCATGCCCGAGGCCAGGGCAGCCAGGGTGATGAAGAAGAGATACGGGAACATGACCCGGGTCATGTGGATGGTCAGGGGCCACTTGCCGGCGACGTCGCCGAAGCCGTAGGCGATGACCTTGACCAGTCCCGGGGCGAAGACGACGCCCGCCGCGGTGACGGCGGCCATGACCAGGGCCAGGTCCCAGAAGGCGGCCCGGCCGAAGGCCCACAGCCGGGCCCGGTCGCCGGCCCGCCGGAGGCCGGCGAACGTCGGCACGAAAGCCGGTGTGAGGGCGCCCTCGCCGGTCAGACGGCGGAACAGGTTGGGGATGGTGTAGGCGATGGTGAAGGCGTCGGCGGCGTGCCCCGTCCCCAGGTAATAGGCCTGGAGGAGGTCCCGGACGTAGCCCAGGACCCGGCTGACCAGGGTCGGCCCGGCCACGGCGGCCGTCGAGCGGATCAGCCGGTCTCTCCGGTCGTCGCGGTCCATGGGTCGATGGTCCTCCCGGCCCCGGGGCCGTTTGACTTTGAGGCCCGGATATTCTATCATAGGCCCCTTTTAAGAGGAGAAAACAATGGCCCGTCACAAATCAGCGATACGGCAGCACCGCCGCAGCCTGCGCCGGAAGGCGGTCAACACCCAGGTCAAGTCGGCCCTGCGGACCCAGATGCGGAAGATGCGCGAGACCATCGCGGACAAGGACCGCGAGGCCGCCGAAAAGCTCCTCCCCGCCGTCTTCAAGGCCATCGACACGGCCGTCAAGAAGAGCGGCATCAAGAAGAACACGGGCAGCCGCTACAAATCGCGGCTGAGCCGTCAGGTCGCCGGGCTCACCCCCACTCCGGCGAAATAACCGTCCTCTTCTTCCTCGCCAGACAGTACTCGGCCACGAAGACCTCCAGGAGCGTCCGGGGGTCGGAGTCCGTCGACTTGAGCCGCTGGTCGACCTTGCGCAGCTTCCTCAGCAGGGCGTTGAGCTCGGCCGGCGAGAGCCCGTCGACGACGCCGAAGAACTGCCGCGACTTGTCCGCGTAGAGGCTCCAGCCCTTCTGGATCTTCGGGAAGAAGGCCTGGAAGACCTCGTCCCGGGTCCGGCTCTTCTCGCCGAGCCAGGTCTGGGCGGCCAGGACGCTGCGGAAGAACCCGGCCAGCCGCCCGACGATCTGCTCGGGGCGCTCGCCCTCGGCGAAGAGGTCGCCCAGGATGGCCGCGGCCCGGGCGAAGTCGGCGGCGGCCAGGGCGTCGTCGAGATCGTAGGACTCGAAGCTGCGCTGCCCGGCCGTGGCCCGGCTGACGTCGTCCTCCTCGATGCCCTTCTTGTCGCCGACGAAGACGGCCAGCTTGGCGACCTCGTTCATCATCAGGCGGAGGTCCTGGCCGACGAGCTCGAACAGCCGCCGCTTGGCCCCCTCGGTGACGGTCTTGCCGAGGGAGCGGGCCCTGTCGTCGGCCCGGCGCATGAGCTCGGCGGGATAGAGCCGCTTCATCTCCGTGACCGAGACGGCGGCCTTGGGCAGGGAGGAGAAGAAGCGGACGACGGGATCGTCCTTGCGGTAGCGGCCGGCCCGGACGACGACGACGACCGTGCGCGCCGGCGGGTCGGCGAAGTAGGCCTTGAGGACCTTCTGGTCGAGGGCCGAGAGGAAGCGCGAGCCGCGGCCCTCCTCCCCGTCCCCGCCCGCGGACGCGCCGCCGCCCCTGGCCGGGCCCGACTTCTTGTCGGGGACGCGGACGACGATGGCCCGCCAGGGCTCGAACAGGAACGGCGCCGTCCGGGCCGCGTCGACGATCTCCGGCCACTTGGCCTCGTCGAGGTCCATGCGGGTCAGGTGGAATTCGCCGCCGGCCGCCTCCGTGAGCAGGCGCCGCAGCTCGTCGATGAACTCGTCGGCGAGATACTCCTCCTCGCCGTAGAAGAGATACCCGGCGAGCAGGGCGTCCTCGCGCAGCGGGCCGGCCACGTCAGAACCCCTCCAGGAGGCTGACGACGAGGCTGCGGGCGAACTTGTCGGCGATCTTGTCGATGGCCTCGGTCTGGAGCGACTCGAAGCCCGCCCCGGTCGGGACCTCGTACTCCTGCTGGTAGACGAAGGACGGGTCGGCGAAGAGCGGCTCCCGGGCGTCCTTCTCGCGCAGCGCGACCTTGGCCGTGACGGTGACGTTGAAGCGGTCGGCCTGGCGCCCGGCGCCGAAGCCGATGGGCTGGGCCGTGAACCCGGTGATCTCGCCCTCGAGCACGGCGTCGGCGGCGGCCGGGTCGGAGACGACGCGGACCTTGCCCCGGGCCACGAGCTCGGCGATGACGGCCCGGGTCAGCTTGACGTCGAGCTCGAAGCGCGTCGTCAGGTTCTTGAACACGGGGACGCTCACGGTGCGGATACGGGACGGCAGCGAGGAGCCGGTGCCGCGCAGTCGGTAGCCGCAGGCGGAAGTGAAAAGGGACACGGCCGCGAGCAGACCGACCGCAGGGAGGATGCCCGGCCTCCGTCGTGCCCTTGTCATCGCGGTCATCGGCGGCGCGCCTCGGCCCCGCCCTCAGACCACGATGCTGACGAGCTTGTTGCGGATGGCCACCACCTTGCGGGGCGGCTTTCCGCCCAGCGCCGCCTGGACCTTGGGCAGGGCCAGGGCGGCCACCTCGAGCTCGGCTTCGGGCGTGTCGGCCGCGGCCTCGAAGCGGTCCCGGACCTTGCCGTTGATCTGGACCACGACGGAAACCGTCTCCTCTCGGGCCAGGGCCGGGTCGTAGACCGGCCAATCCGAGAGCATGAGCAGCCCTTGGTGCCCGGTGCGCTCCCAGAGTTCCTCGGCCAGGTGGGGCGCGAAGGGCGAGAGCATGCGGACGATGGACTCCAGGGCCAGCCGCAGGGCGGCCCGGCCTTCGGGCGAGCCCCGCAGGGCGTCGCGGTCCTTGCGGGCCTGGTTGTAGAGCTCCATGATCGAGCTGATGGCCGTGTTGAGGTGGAAGCGGACGCCGATGTCGTCGCTGACCTTGCGGATGGTCTGGTGGGTCTTCTTGACCAGGGCCGCGCCGGGCTCCCCTCCCCCGGGGACGGCCGGCGCCTCGGCGAACAGGTCCAGGTTGTCGTTGACCAGGCCCCAGACGCGCAGCAGGAAGCGGTGGCATCCTTCGAGCCCGTCCTCCGACCAGGCGAACTCCTTGTCGGGCGGCGAGGCGAACAGGATGAACAGGCGCAGGGTGTCGGCGCCGTAGCGCTGCAGGATCTCGTCGGGGTCGACGATGTTGCCCTTGGACTTGGACATGGCCGAGCCGTCCTTGGTGACCATGCCCTGGGCCAGGTAGTACGGGAAGGGCTCGGAGATGTCCGTCATCCCGAGGTCCCGCAGGACCTTGGTGAAAAAGCGCGAATAGATGAGGTGGAGGATGGCGTGCTCGACGCCGCCGATGTAGAGGTCGACGGGCAGCCAGGCCTTGGCTTCCTCGGGCCGGAACGGCAGTGACGTCTCGCGCGGCGAGCAGTAGCGGAAGAAGTACCACGAGGAGTCGACGAAGGTGTCCATCGTGTCGGTCTCCCGGCGGGCCGGGCCCTGGCACTTCGGGCAGGTCGTCCGGACGAAGCCCTCGTGGCGCTCGAGCGGCGAGCCTTCCTCGCCCGTCAGCTTGACGTCGAAGGGCAGCTCGACGGGCAGGTCGGCGTCGGGGACGCCGACGACGCCGCACGTGTCGCAGTAGACGACGGGGATGGGCGTCCCCCAGTAGCGCTGGCGCGAGATGCCCCAGTCGCGCAGCCGGAAGACCGTGCTGCGGCGGCCGAAGCCGGCCTTCTCGGCGAACTCGCCCATTTTCTCGACGGCCTCGGCCGAGGGCAGGCCGGAGAAGGGCCCCGAGTTGACCAGGACGCCGGCGTCGGTCGTGACCTCGGCGGGCTCGCCGTCGAAGCGCTCGCCGGCCCGCTCGGCCGGCACGACGACGGTACGGATGGGGATGCCGTAGGACTTGGCGAAGGCGAAGTCGCGTTCGTCGTGGGCCGGGACGGCCATGATGGCGCCCGTGCCGTAGTCCATGAGGACGTAGTTGGCGATCCAGACGGGGACGCGCTCGCCCGTGAAGGGGTTGACGGCCGTCTTGCCGGTGTCGACGCCGTCCTTCTCCGTCTCGCCGATCTCGCGGCGCTTGCGCATCTCGGCCACGGTCCGGGCGACCCAGGCGCCGAGCTCCTTCTCCCGCGGGCCGGCGACGAGCCCGGGCACGGCCGGGTGCTCGGCCGAGACGACCAGGAAGGTGGCCCCGAAGATCGTGTCCAGGCGGGTCGTGAAGACCTCGATGGCCTCGGCGCTGCCGTCGAGCGCGAACAGGACGTGGGCGCCGGTGCTCTTGCCGATCCAGTTCTTCTGCATCTCCAGGACGTGGGCGGGCCACTTGCCGAGGGCGGCGTGGCCGGAGAGGAGCTCGTCGGCGTAGTCCGTGATCTTGAGGAACCACTGCTCCATCTTCTTCTGCGCCACCGGCGTGTCGCAGCGCCAGCAGCCGCCGCCGACGACCTGCTCGTTGGCCAGGACGGTCCGGCACTGCGAGCACCAGTTGACCCAGCTCTCCTTGCGGAAGGCCAGGCCGCGCTCGAGCATGCGCAGGAAGATCCACTGGTTCCACTTGTAGTAATCCGGCAGGCAGGTGTTGACCTCGCGGTCCCAGTCGTAGCTGATGCCCATGCGCTTGAGCTGGGCCCGCATGTGGGCGACGTTGTCGAGGGTCCAGGTCCGGGGGTGGGTGCCGTGCTTGATGGCCGCGTTCTCGGCCGGCATGCCCAGGGCGTCCCAGCCGATGGGGTGGAGGACGCTGGCCCCGGTCATGCGCTTCTGGCGGGCGATGACGTCGCCGATGGAGTAGTTGCGGACGTGGCCCATGTGGATGCGCCCCGAGGGATAAGGGTACATCTCCAGGCAGTAGAACTTGGGCCGGGCGGGGTCCTCGACGGCGGCGAAGGCCCGCTTATCCTCCCAGGCGCGCTGCCATTTGCTCTCCAAAGCGGCGAAATCGTAGGTCTCGGTCATGGTCCTGAAAACCTCCGGGGAATGGGTTCTCATCTTAGATTCAATGCCCCCGGAAGTCAAGGAAGCCAGGATGCGGATCCCGGTAACGGCCGTATCGGGGCTTCGAGGATCATCTCCATTCGCTGGGCTGATTTTTCACGCCGTTCCGTTCGGCGGGTTCGGCGCCAAAACAACTCGCTCGGCGTCCGCTACGCCTCGCTCAAACACGTTTTGGCGGTTTCCTGGGAAACTTCCCTCGCCCGCCTCCAGAACGGCTAAATCAGCCCTGATGCTCACTCCGATGACCCTCTCACCCCTTTACCCGGCCGTCTCCCGGATCGATCATCCAGGTCCTTATTCCGGATCATCATGTTCATCCGGGAACGGGCCTCAAGAGAACTGAACGGCGTGGCATTAAACGGAGTGACGGGCTATACTGGGGCGGTGAGCCTGCTCGAAGTGCGCGATCTGGAGGCCGGATACGGCGATGGGCCCGTCATCCGAGGCCTCTCGCTCTCGGTCGAGCCGGGGGAGTTCGTGGCCGTCCTGGGCCCGAACGGCTCGGGCAAGAGCACGCTCATCAAGGCCGTCCAGAACCTGCTCGCGGGGGTCCGCGGCACGGTCCGCTGCGCCGGCGAGGACTTGCCGGGCCTGTCGCCGCGCCGGATCGCCTCGATGATCGCCTACGTCCCCCAGATGGCCGAGCCGGCCTTCGAGTACACGGTCGGGGAGATCGTCCGCATGGGGCGGTTCGCCCGCCAGGGCCGGCTCGAGCGGGCCTCGGCCGGCGACGACGCGGCCGTGGCCGAGGCCATGCGCCTGACCGAGGTCGACGGGCTGGCCGCGAAGGGGCTGTCCCAGCTGAGCGGCGGCGAGCGCCAGCGGGTCTTCATCGCCCGGGCCCTGGCCCAGGACGCGCCCCTGCTCCTGCTCGACGAGCCCAGCAGCCACCTCGACATCCGCTATCAGGCGGAGATCTACCGCATCCTGGCGGCCCTGCGCCGGGACGGGGGCAAGACGGTCGTCGTGGCCGAGCACAACGTCAACCTGGCCGCGGCCCACGCCGACCGGCTGGTCTTCCTCAAGGACGGCGCCGTGGCCGCGGCAGGGACGCCGCGCGAGACGGTCACGGCCGCCAACATCCGCCAGATCTTCGGCGCCGACGTCGATATCCGCGAGAACGCCCGCAGCGGCCTGCCGGAGATCTCGCTGGCCGGCGAACGGAGGCCGGCATGAGGGCGCGGGCGGCCGCGCTCGCGCTGGCCCTGGCCCTGGTCCCGTCGGCCGCGGCGGGGCAGGTCATCACCGACGACCTCGGCCGCCCCTTCCCGCTCCCGGCGCGGACACCGGAGCGCATCGTCTCCCTGGCCCCGAACGTCACCGAGACCCTCTTCGCCCTGGGGCTGGGCGACCGCGTCGCCGGCGTGACCCGCTTCTGCGACTACCCGGAGGGGGCCGCGGCCGTCCGCAAGGTCGGCGGCCTGGTCGATCCCAATATCGAGGTCGTCCGGTCCCTCGATCCGGGGCTCGTCGTCGCCTTCCGCGGCAATCCCCTCCGGCTCGTCGAGCGCATGGCCAAGCTCGGCCTGCCGGTCTTCGTCTGCGACGTCGGCGAGGGGCTCGAGGCCGTCGCCCCGTTCGTCGAGCGCCTCGGCCGGGTCACCCGGACGGAGGAGCGGGCGGCCGCGCTCGCCGCGGGCCTGCGCCGGCGGCTCGAGGCCGTGGACGCGGCCCTGCGCGGCGTCGCGGCCCGGCCCAAGGTCTTCGTCCTCCTCCACGGCCAGGGACTGTGGACGAGCGGCGGCGAGAGCTACGTCGACGACCTCATCGCCCGGGCCGGCGGGACGAACGTGGCCGCGGCCCTGCCGAAGAAGTGGGCCCTCTATAAAAGGGAGCGCATCGTCGAGGACGACCCCGACGTCGTTCTCGTCCTGGCCCGCTCGCCGCAGGACTTCGCCGCGAGCCGGGACTGGTTCCTGAAGATGCCGGGCGCGGACCGCGTCGCGGCCGTGCGGGCGGGGCGCGTCTTCGAGATCGACGAGAACGCCGCCAGCCGCTTCGGCCCGCGCCTCGTCGACGTCCTCGACCGCGTCGCCCGCCTCCTCCACCCCGAGCGCTTCGGAGGGGAGCGGTGAGCGGGCGGACCGGGCGGCGGCTGTTCTGGACCGTCTGCGCCGTCCTGTGCGCCGCCGGCTTCCTGGCCTCCGTCCTCATCGGACCGGTCAAGACCACGCCGGCCGACCTGTGGCGGTTCATCCAGTCGCCCGACCGGGTCCAGGCGGCCATCTTCCTCGACCTGCGGCTGGCCCGGGCCGTCCTGGCCTTCCTCGTCGGGGCCGCGCTGGCCCTGTCGGGGGCCATCCTGCAGGGCTACTTCCGCAATCCCATGGCCGACCCCTTCGTCGTCGGCGTGTCCTCGGCGGCCTCGCTCGGCGCGGTCGCCGCGGCGGCCCTCGGGTTCGAGGCCGCGGCCTTCGGCTTCAGCGGCCCCGGCCTGCTGGCCTTCCTGTCCGGATTGGCCATTGTCACGCTCGTCTACGCGCTGTCGCTACGCCGCGGCGGCTACAAGGTCGAGACGGTGCTCCTGACGGGCATCGCCGCCGGCGCCCTGGCCTCGGCCCTGACCTCGTTCCTGCTGTTCATGCGCTCGGACTCCTACGACCAGGCCGTCTTCTGGCTCCTCGGCAGCTTCCAACTGGCCGAATGGGGCCAGGCGGCGACGATCGCGCCCTGGATCGTCCTCTCGCTCGCCGTCTCGATCTGGCTGGCCCGGGACATGGACCTGCTGGCCCTCGGCGACGAGACGGCCCGGGCCTTGGGCAGCCCGGTCGGCCGGGTCCGCAAGGTCTTCCTGGCCCTGTCGGCCCTCCTCGCGGCCCTGTCCGTCGCCGTGAGCGGCATCATCGGCTTCGTCGGCCTGGTCGTCCCCCACTGGGTCCGCATCCTCATCGGTCCCGGCCACCGCTCCCTCTTCGCCGCCTCGGCCCTGGCCGGCGGCACCTTCCTCCTCTACTGCGACCTCCTGGCCCGCACCGTCCTGCCGGCCGAGCTGCCCATCGGCGTCATCACCGCCGCCGTCGGCGCCCCCTTCTTCCTCTATCTCCTCCACAAGAAACGCTAGCCGGCCTGAACCGGCCGGGTCCGCGGGCCGTATGTTAGAGTGAGGCTCCATGGACTTTTTCTTCGTCCGCGATCACCGCCGCCGTTTCCGTTTCTATTCCGCGGAGCCGCTCGGCCCGCTCCCGGCCCATTTCTCGAAGACGCGGGCCGTCTGGGAGAAAGCCAAGAAGAAGGTCACCGGGCTCGACCCGCGGACCCTGCTCCAGGAACAGGCCTTCGAGCACGGCGGGCACCCGGGGCCCGAGCCCCTCGTCATCCGCCACTCGGGCCGCCGCGACGAAGCGTCCGTCCGGACCCGCTTCCTGTTCTTCCTGCAGCGCATGAAGACCCGCCACATCCTCATCCTCGCCGTCGAGGCCGTCGTCGTCCCCTTCACCGGCCTGGCCGCGCTGCTCCCCGGCCCCAACGTCATCTTCTACGCCCTGGCCATCCTCATGGTCATCCAGTGGCAGGCCCTGCGGGGCCTCTCGCGCCTGGCCGTCAAGCGGCACGAGTTCGTCGCCGACCCCCTTCTCGCCGAGTGGGAGGACGCCGTCGAGCGCCGCGACGAAGCCCGCTACCCCGCGCTCCTCGAGCGCCTCGGCCGGGAGCTCGGCCTGCCCACCCCCAATAAATTGCTCTGGAAGTGAGCCCGGGGGTCGTTCCCCAAGGGCATCCCCCCATCGAGCCGCCGCCCGAGATCGCGGCGAGAAGGGCCGCTGAGCCCGATTTGGAAAAGTTTAGCCGGAGCGCGTGCCGGACGCGGGGAGTTTGCCTGCAAACCGGCAAAACGTGTCTGAGCGAGGCGTAGCGCACGCCGAGCGAGTTGTTTTGACGCCGCGAACGGCACTCGCGACGGCGTCTTCAAACTTTTCCCATGAGGGCGAAGCGGTCCTTCGAGCCGCGGGGCGGCCGGCTCGACGAAGGCGGCTGCCAGGCGAAATTGACTTTCGGGGGCGATTGACTTAGGGTATAGGTACCATGACCCTGACCCTGAACCAGGTCTTATGGATCATCCTGACGGTCGCGGCCGTCGTCGCGGTCACGTTCCTGGCCCTGTTCCTGAACCAGCTGCGCAAGACCGCCCGGGAGGCCGAAAAGACCCTGGTCAAGGCCCAGGAGACGATGGACGGGCTCCAAGTGATCGAGGCCAAGATCAACGCCAGCCTGGACAACGTCGAGGAGGTCCTGGCGACGTCGAAGAAAGCGGTCTCCGGCCTGTCGGAGGTCGCCTTCTTCCTGACGTCCAAGGTCATACGGCCGTCGGCGAAGTACTGGCCGTTCCTCTTTCCGCTGGTCCGCTTCGGACTCCAGCAGCTGAAGAAAAGAAAGGAGAAGAAGGATGGGTGATAACAAAGACAGTCATTTCTGGGATTCCCTGCTGACCTTCGTCGCCGGAGCGGCCACGGGGTTCGTCGTCGGCATCCTGGTCGCCCCCGCGAGCGGCAAGGAGACGCGCAAGAAGATCAAGGAGCAGGCCGTCCGGACCGGCGAGGCCGCCAAGGACGGCTACGAGAAGGTGGCCAAGGAAGCCGAGAAGAGCATCCGCATGGTCAAGGAGAAGACCGGGGAGGGCGTCGACGCCATCCGCGACTTCATCGAGAAAAAACGGGAAGAATTCCTTCAGAAGGCCGAAGAGAAGAAATAGCCCGGGCCGGCGGCCCGTCGAGGGCCGCTCGGGACCCGTCGACCGTTCGCCGGGGCAGGGGGATCGGAGCGCCATGAGAATTCGTGTCTGTCTATTCACCGTCGTCCTGAGCCTGGCCGTGTTGGCCGCGGCGCCCCCGGCCGCCCGCCCCGTCGACCCGAAGACGGCCAAGCGGATCGAGGCCGAGATCGAGCGGAACAGGGCCGAGGTCGTCAAGGTCCGCCGCTTCCTCCACATGAACCCCGAGCTCGGCAACCGCGAGGTCGAGACGGCCCGCCTCATCGCCTCCCGGCTCGAGCCCCTCGGCTTCGAGGTCCGGACCGGCGTGGCCAAGACCGGCGTCGTGGCCGTGCTCAAGGGAGGCCAGCCCGGCCCGGCCGTGGCCGTGCGGGCCGACATGGACGCCCTGCCCGTCCAGGAGGCGACCAACCTCCCCTACAAGTCCCTCAACGCCGGGGTCATGCACGCCTGCGGCCACGACGTCCACAGCTCGGTCGTGCTGGGGACGGCCCTCGTCCTGCACGCCCTGCGCGACCAGCTCAAAGGCAGCGTGACCTTCCTCTTCCAGCCCTCCGAGGAAGGCCCGCCCGAAGGCGAGGACGGCGGCGCCGACCTCATGGTCCGCGAGGGGGCCCTCGACGATCCCCCCGTCCGGGCCGTCTTCGGCTTCCACGTCTGGCCCGAGAACGTCGGCACCGTGCTCTTCGCCCCGGGCAACGTGACCGCCGCGGCCGACACCTTCGTCGTCACGGTCAAGGGACGCAGCGCCCACGGCGCCCGGCCCCACGAGGGCATCGACGCCGTGGTCATCGCGGCCGAGATCGTCACCGCCCTGCAGACCGTCGTCAGCCGGGCCTCCGACCCGACCGATCCGGCCGTGCTGACCGTGGGCACCATCGCCGGGGGCAGCCGCCGCAACATCATCGCCGACCGCGTCGTCCTCGAGGGGACGGTCCGGACCCTGAGCGAGGCCAACCAGAAGAAGGTCCGCCAGCTCATGGAGAGCGTCGTCCGCAATATCACGGAGATCTACGGCGCCGGCTTCGAATTTGAGTACAAACCGGGCAACCCGTCCGTCTATAATAATCCGGAGCTGGCCGCGGCCATGACCCCGACCCTGGTCCGGCTCCTGGGGAAGGACCGGCTGCTCGATTGGAAGCCCCAGATGATCGCCGAGGACTTCGCCTTCCTGGCCCGGAAGGCCCCCGGCCTGTACTTCTTCCTGGGCGTCAAGAATCCCGCCCTGCCGACGATGGCCCCCCTCCACAGCCCCCAGTTCAGCCCGGACGAGAGGGCCATCCCGCTGGGGATGAAGGTCCTCAGCCACCTGGTCGTCGACGCCCTCGAAGGCCAGAGCGCCCTGGCCTCGGGCGGCCCGGGCTTCTGAGGGTCAGCCCCTATCCCTTCGTCCATCTGACCTCGGCCTTCGTCCTGGGCATCGTTCTGGGGCGTGTTCTCCCGTCGGCGGCCGGCCCGCCGTGGGCCCCGCCCCTGGCCTTCGCCGCCGCCGCCTGGCTCTTTTTCGCCCGCCGCTCCGACCGGGCCGCGGCCGTCTGCCTGCTGGCCGCCGTCGCCGCCGCCGGCGCGGCCCGCCTGGCCGCCCACGACCGCGATTATCGGGCCAACGCCCTGCGCAGCCTGAGGGCCGAAGGCTACGTCGACGTCGCCGGGCGCCTGGCCCGCTCGCCCGGCCGGGAGCGCGACCGGGACGTCCTGTTCATCGACGTCCGGAGCGTCGCTGCGGCGGGCCGGGAACGCCCCGTCCGGGGCCGTCTCCGCCTGAGCGTGCCCTTCGCCCGGGACGGCCGCGGCCGCCTCGACTTCCTGGCCGGCGACACCGTCCGGGCCTCGGTCCGCCTCGGCACGGACGGCTCCTTCCGCAACTTCGGCGGGTTCTCTTACGAGCGCTATCTCCAGGGCCTCGGCGTCCACCGCCGGGCCTCGACGAAATCCCCGCTCCTCGTGGCGTGCGTCCGGCCGGCGCCGCCCGGTTCGCCCCGGACCTGGATCGCCCGCGCCCGCCGCGGCGTCCAGCGCCTCCTCGAGCGCCGCTTCCCGGCCCCCGACGGCCGGGACATCTCCCCCGGCGGGGCCGTTCTCGAAGCGCTCCTCCTCGGCGAGGACGGCCGGATGGACGAGGCCACGGTCGAGAACCTCCAGGCGACCGGGCTCTACCACCTCTTCGCCATCTCCGGCGGCCACATCGCCATCCTGAACGTCCTGCTGTTCTCGCTCTTCCGCCTCGTCCGCCTGTCCCGGCGGGCCTCGGGCCTGGCCCTGGCCGCCTTCCTCGTCTTCTACACGGTCCTCGTCGAGGGCAGCCCGTCCGTCCTCCGGGCCACGCTCATGACCCTGGCCTACCTCGCCGGCAGACACCTGTGGAAGGACGTCCACGTCCTCAACACCATCGCCGCCAGCGCCTTCGTCCTGCTTCTCGCCAATCCCTCGAGCCTGTTCGACATCGGCTTCCGTCTGACCTACGCCGCGACCCTGACCATCATCCTGTTCACGCCGCCGCTTCTCCGCCGGCTGCCGCGGCTCCCGCTCAAGACGACCGAGCTCGCCCTCCTGTCGCTCACCGCGGGGCTCGGCGCCGCGCCCATCATCGCCGCGAGTTTCAACCGGGTCTCGCTGTCCTCGCTCGTCCTCAATCTGGCCGCCATCCCGCTCGTCGGCGTCGTCATGGCTCTGGGCTATGTCTTCCTGCCGTTCGCGGCGGCCTTCCCCTCGGCCGCCGGGCCTCCGGCGGCCCTCCTGGCCTTCCTCGTCAGGCTCTTCGGGCGCGTCTCCCACGCCCTCGACGGGCTGCCGTTCCTGTCCTTCCGGGTCGCGACGCCGCGGCCCTGGGTCCTGGCCGGTTACGCCCTGGCCTTGGGACTGATCCTCGTCCGACCCCGCTTCCGCGGACAGCGCGCCCTGGCCGCCGGCGCCGCCGCCGTCTTCGCCCTCCTCCTCGTCTTCCCGCCGCCGCGGCCCGCCTCGCCCGACCTCCGGGTCACACTGATCGACGTCGGCCAGGGGGAGTCCATCCTGGTCGAGCTGCCGGGCCGGCGTGTCCTTCTCGTGGACGGCGGCGGCCTGGCCGGCAGCCCGTTCGACGTCGGCGAGAGGGTCGTCTCCCCTTTCCTGTGGCACAAGGGCATCCGCACGGTCGACCGCCTGGTCCTGACCCACACCCACCCCGACCATCTCGCCGGCCTGCTCGCCGTCGCCGGGAACTTCCGCGTCGGCGAGCTCTGGGAAGGCCGGCCGGCCCCGGGAGACCCCCTCTACGAAGAGCTCGGGCGGCGGCTGCCTCGAAAGATGATCCGGCGCCGCTTGGCCGCCGGCGACTGCATCGCCATGGACGGCGTCACGATCGATGTCCTCCACCCTCCGCCCGCCGGAAAGCCCCTCCCCGCCCCTCCCGGCAACGAGGACTCCCTCGTTCTCCGTCTCACCTACGGCCGGGTGTCCATCCTCCTCGCGGGCGACAGCGGCGCCGCCACCGAGCGGCTCATCGCCGGTCAAGACGTCCCGCTCCGTTGCGAAGTGCTCAAGGCCGGCCATCACGGCAGCGCCGGTTCGACCGGCCCGGCGTTCCTCGGGACCGTCCGGCCCCGGTTCGTCCTGGTCTCGGTGGGTGACGGCAACACCTACGGCTTCCCCAGCCCCGAGGTCCTGGCCCGCTGCCTGAAGGCCGGGGCCAGGGTCTTGCGGACCGACCTCGACGGGGCCGTCGAGGTCCGGACGGACGGGCGGCGGGTCCGGGTCCGGACTTCCGTTTGACACGCGCGACTAAAAGCATGATAATCGTCGCGGTCCACAGGAGTCTCAGCGACATGGGAAAGACGAAACTGACGGTCACTCTTTGCCTTACGCTCCTCCTGGCCGGCTTCCTCCAGGCCCAGAGCCTGGCCGACCTGGCCAAGAAGGAGAAGGATCGGCGGGCCGCCCTGAAGGGCCGGGCCACGATCATCACCTCGGCCGATATCGCCAAGGTCAAGAAGAGGCCGGCCGTCGAGACGGCCGCCGTCGAGCAGACGGCGGGCGAGGATCAGGCCGCCCAGGCCGGCGAGGCCGGCGGCGCGGTCCCGCCGGAGGGCGCCGCGACGGTCCAAGCCGGCGCGGAAGCCGCGGCGGCCGTGACGGGCGCCGAGGAAGCCGTCGCCGAACCGCCCGCCGCGGACAAGCCCGCCGAGGCCGCCCCGCCCGAAGCGGCGCCGGCCATGACCGACAAGGACGTCCAGGCCCGGGCCCTCGAGCTGACCAAAGCCGTCGAGGACAAGCAGGAACGGGTCGACCTCCTGACCCTCAAGATGAACTCCCTCTACCAGGAGTTCTACAGCCTCGACAACCTCAAGTCCCGCGAGATGCTGCAGGCCCAGATCAGCGACACCTACGACAAGCTCCTCCAGGCCGAGAGCGACGCCCGCAAGGCCGAAAAGGAGCTCGAGGACTTCCTGGCCCAGGTCAAGAAGGACCAGGCGCCGGCGATCTGGATCAAGTAGTGGATCCCGTCCGCTCCGGCAAGCGCACGCCGACGCAGCTGCGGCCGGTCAAGATCTCCATCGACACCCTCGATTTCGCCGACGGCTCGGCCCTCATCGAGTGGGGCCGGACCCGCGTCCTGGCCGCGGCCACCATCGACGAGCGGGTGCCGCAGTTCCTGAAGGGCACCGGGCGCGGCTGGGTCACGGCCGAGTACGCCATGCTGCCCCGGGCCACCGTCGAGCGGACGCCGCGCGAACGGACGGCCGGGCGCGTCTCGGGCCGGACCCAGGAGATCCAGCGCCTCGTCGGCCGGGCCCTGCGGGCCGTCACCGACCTCAAGGCCCTCGGCGAGCGGCAGATCATCATCGACTGCGACGTCCTCCAGGCCGACGGCGGCACGCGCTCGGCCTCGGTCACGGCCGGCTGCGTCGCCCTCGGGCTGGCCCTCAAGAAGATGATCGACGAGGGCCAGATCGACCACATGCCCCTGCGCCACCTCGTCGCCGGGGTCAGCGTCGGCATCGTCCGGGGCCGGGCCCTGGTCGACCTCGACTACGCCGAGGACTCCCAGGCCGACCTGGACATGAACATCATCGAGACCGACCGCGGCGAGCTCGTCGAGGTCCAGGCCGGGGCGGAGAAGAATCCCTTCTCCCGCAAGGAGCTGCTCGGGCTGCTCCGGATGGCCGACCGCGGCATCGCCCGGGTCATCAAGCTCCAAAAAGAGACCCTCAAGAAGAAGAGCATCCTGTTCATGGCCTACGGGTATAAAGACAAGCCGGGCCCGGCGGCTTGACATCCCTCCCTTATAATCAATAGAATCAGTCCTCAGTAAACCACTAAGAGAGGCCCCCATTCCGGCGGGTGAGGTCTTTTTTTCGATTTTTTGCCCGGCCGCGGGGAGCCAGCCCGAGTAGGAGGTCGCCATGAACCTGACATCCGGACTCATCGTCGTCGGCGCCGTCGTCGTCCTCGCCGCCCTGGTCATCCTGGTCCTGGCCCTGCGCTACCGCAAGGTCGGGCCCAACGAGGCCCTCATCATCGCCGGGGGCCGCAAGCACACCGTCACCCTGGCCGACGGGACCAAACAGAAGGTCGGCTACCGCTACCGCCTCGGCGGCGGCGTGTTCGTCTGGCCCGGCATGGAGAAGGTCTACGTCCTCCCCATGGACATCATCCCCGTCTCGATCCGCACGCCCGAGGTCCTGACGAGCGGCGGCGTCCCGATCATGGCCGAGGCCTCGGCCCAGGTCAAGATCGACTCGTCCGACGAGACCATCCACCGGGCCGCCGAGCAGTTCCTGGGCATCGGCCGCGACGGCATCCGCGACGTCGTCGTCAACGTCCTCGAGGGCAAGGTCCGCGAGGTCATCGGCGGCATGTCCGTCGAGGAGATCTACCGCGGCCGGCAGGAATTCTCCAAGCGCGTCGTCGCCGCCGTCCGCGAGGACTTCCGGGCCATGGGCCTGGTCATGCTGTCGTTCGCCCTCAAGGACATCAGCGACACCCAGGGCTACATCGACGCCCTGAGCAAGCCCCAGATCGCCGCGGCCAAGCGCGACGCGGCCATCGCCCAGGCCGAGACCGAGAAGGAATCCATCATCAAGGCCTCCGCGGCCCGCAAAGAGGCCGAGGTGGCCCGCCTGCAGTCCGAGGCCCAGATCGCCAAGGCCCAGTGGGAGAACGAGGCCAAGAAGGCCGAGAGCCAGGTCTTCGTCAACACCAAGAAGGCCCAGGCCGACTTCTCCTACGAGCTCGAGCGCAACCGCATCAGCCAGGAGCTGAAGAAGGAGGAGGCCAAGGTCAAGCAGGTCGAGAAGGAAGAGGCCATCAAGATCGAGGGGCTCGAGATCGCCCGCAAGGAGAAGGAGCTCGAGGCCACGGTCATCAAGCCGGCCGACGCCCGGAAGTACCAGATCAAGGCCGAGGCCGAGGCCGAGGAGTTCCGCATCGCCGCCGAGGCCAAGGGCAAGTCCGAGGCCCTCAAGCTCGAGGGCCTGGCCGAGGCCGACGAGATCCGGGCCAAGGGCGCGGCCGAGGCCGAGGCCATGATGAAGAAGGCCCAGGCCTGGGAGAAATACACCCAGGCGGCCGTCCTCGACACCTACATCAAGGCCCTGCCCGAGCTGGCCCGGGCCGTCTCCGAGCCCCTGTCCAAGGTCGACAAGATCGTCATCGTCGGCGGCGACAAGGAGCTCGGCACGACCAAGATCACCGGGCAGGTGGCCCAGGTCCTGGCCCAGATGCCCGAGGTGGTCAAATCCCTGACGGGCGCCGACATCAGGGAGTTCCTCAAGACCAAGCTCTCCCCCGAGGCCAAAGACGCGAAGAAATGACGGCCCGGCGGGGCGTCGTGCGAGGTGAACCATGATCTCCGAAAAAGTCCAGCGCATCGGCGCCTCCCCCACGCTGAAGATCTCGGCCAAGGCCAAGGCCATGAAGGCCGAGGGCATCGACGTCGTCGACCTCAGCGTCGGCGAGCCGGATTTCCCGACCCCGGAGAACATCAAAGAGGCCGGGATCCAGGCCATCCGCGACAACTTCACGAAGTACACGGCAAGCGACGGCATCCTGCCCCTGCGCAAGGCCATCGCCAAGCGCCTCAGCGAGGACTACGGCGTCGCCTACGATCCCAAGCAGATCATAGTCTCGGCCGGGGCCAAGGCCTCCCTCTTCCACCTCGTCCAGGCCCTGGTCGACGAAGGCGAGGAGGTCATCGTCCCGGCCCCCTACTGGGTGACCTATCCCGAGTGCGTGGCCCTGGCCAAGGGCCGGCCGGTCGTCGTCCGGACCCGCGAGGAGGACGGCTTCCGGCTGACGCCCGAGGCCCTCAAGGCCGCCATCTCGCCGGCCACCAAGGCTCTCATCCTCAACAATCCCTCGAACCCGACCGGCGGCGCCTACACCAAGGACCAGCTCCTGGCCCTGGCCGAGGTCGTCAAGGGCGAGGACCTCTACGTCGTCGCCGACGAGATCTACGCCAGCCTGGTCTACGACAACTTCAAGTTCACGAGCTTCGCTGCGCTGGGCGAGGACGTCAAGAAGAAGACGATCATCGTCAACGGCGTGTCCAAGTCCTACTCCATGACCGGCTGGCGGATCGGCTTCGCGGCCGGGCCGGCCGAGGTCATCGACGGCATGTCGAAGATCCAGAGCCACACGACCTCCAACGCCTGCTCCATCGCCCAGAAGGCCTCGCTCGAGGCCTACGACGGGCCCCAGTACGAGGTCGCCCGCATGGTCGCCGAGTTCCAGCGCCGCCGCAACTACTGCCTGATGCGGCTGGCCGCCGTGCCGGGGTTGTCGTGCTTCAAGCCCCAGGGCGCCTTCTATCTCTTCCCCAACGTCAAGGCCTTCTATGACAAGGAGGCCAACGGGGCCAAGATCCGCAACTCCTACGGCCTGGCCTACTACCTGCTCAAAGAGGCCCGGGTGGCCATCGTGCCCGGCGACGCCTTCGGCGCCGACGACTACATCCGCCTGTCCTACGCCACCTCGATGGCCAACCTCGAGAAGAGCATGGACCGCATCGTCGAGGCCCTGGGCAAGCTCAAGACGGCCAAAAAGGTCCAGCGGGTGGCCCTGCAGAACGCCGTCACCCGGGTCAAGAAGGCCGTCCCGGTCGAGGCCGTGGCCGAGGCCCGGATGCGCGACGCCCTGGTCGCCGAGATGGAGAGCCACCTCGGGGTCGAGGGCCGCTACGACTGGAACGTCCGGGTCGGCGGGGCCGTCCTCCAGCTGCGGACCAACGCCGTCCACCTCAACGACTTCTGGATCGAGAACTTCCCGCCCGCCCCCGGCGAGGCCGGCGTCAAGCCGCACGGCGTCCTCTACGCCGTCGGCGGCGTGGCCGGCCGCGAGCCGCGCGCCTTCTACCACGAAGCGACGCGGACGGGGGTCCTGGTCAACAGCGACCACTACGGCACGCTCCGCGGGCTGGCCCTCGGCCTGGCCATGGACATCGCCGCCCGGGCCGACGGGGCCGGGGCGGCCGGGGCCGTGCGCGGCATGTCGGTCGACGCCGACGGCCGCGGCCTGGTCCTGGTCGGGCCGCCGGGGACGAGGAAGACCGAGCTGTTCTTCGAGCTGCTGGCCGACCCCCGCGTCAAGCTCCACTCGAACGACGTCGTCTTCGTCGAGGTCGCCGGCGGCCGGGCCGCGGCCGACAGCGTCGAGCGCAAGCTCTACATGCCGACCGCGGCGGTCGAGCTCGACCGGCGGCTGGCCCCTCTCTTCGACCGCAGCAAGTGCGAGAACGTCGTCGTCCGCAAGGAGGACTGCCAGGACCTCGCGTGCCAGAGGGGCGACGACTGCCGGCTCGACCGGGGCTCGGCCTACTGCTACAAGGCGGCCAAGGAGGCCCACGCCCTCCTCGACCCGGCCTGGCTCGGCCCGGCCGCCTCGGTCCGCCGGACGGACCTGCGCTGGCTCGTCCTGCTGCGCAACGACGCCACCTCGCCGGCCGTGGCCGAGCTCTCCCGGGACGAGGCCCTGCGGGCCCTCGAGGCCGGGGAGGCCGCCGGGGCCAAGAAGGCCCTGACCGCCGGCAAGGCCCAGCCCTTCTGGAACCCCCACCTCCTCGGGACGGGCCCCGAGAAGATCGAGGCCCAGAAGGCCTTTTTCGAACGGCTCCTGGGCCCCGTCCGGTGCGTCCTCTTCAACAGCGGCGCGGCGGGGGCGGACAAGCTCAAGGAGCTCCTGTTCTCCGGCCGTTGAGGCCCGCCGGGCGGCTAGCCGGCCGCGATGAGGCCGGCCCCCCGAAAAATCACCCCGGTTTTCACCAAACGCGATGATTGCCCGGGGCGGCGGCCGGCCCCATAATCATCATCGGCGAACCAGCCCCGGGGGGCTGTATTGAAGAGGTGCCGCGTTTGCTATATAAAAGAAGGAAAACGGGATACACAGAGGGAGATACCATGACCACCCTGTCCTTCCGGCACCGGGCGCCGCGGGGCTTCACCCTGATCGAGGCCCTCGTCGTCCTCGGCATCATCGGCATCTTCGTGGCCGTGTCGTACCCGAGCATCCTCAACGTCATGGCCGTGAGGAAGCTCGACAACGCCACCCGCCAGGTCCAGACCTATCTCCAGCTGACCAAGCTCCGGGCCGTCGACACCAAGGTCGTCCACAGGGTCCGGTTCTCCCAGGAGGCCGGGGGCTATTGGGCCTACGAGATGGAAGCGCTCCAGGCGGACGGGACCTGGGCCCGGGTCGGCGGCGCCCCCCGCAAGTCGATCCCGGCGGACTTCAACGTCACCATCACCTTCCCCTTGGACGGGGCCGACCGCCAGGCCGTCTTCTCGCCCCTGGGGACCTTCCCGGAGTTCGCCATCGACCAGAACTCCCTGACCATCCAAAGCCCCAAGCTCGCCCGCCCCGGACAAATGGACGAGCGGGTCCTGAGCATCTTCATGGGCGGGGCCATCCAATACGTCAAGAGAGCGAGCGCGTGACATGATCAAAAGAAAAGCACCGCGCGGTTTCAGTCTCATCGAGGTCCTGGTCGCCGTCTTCCTGGTCGGCGTGGCCGTTCTGGGCCTGGCCCAGCTCTTCCTGGTCGCCGTGGCCAACAACCTCAAGGCCGACCGGGTGGCCAACGCGACCTTCCTGGCCCAGCAGCAGATCGACTGGCTGCGCGGCTTCACCCGGGAAGAGCTGGACGTCCTGAGCACGACCGCCTCCGGCATCCGGGACGAGATCATGGACATCAACGGGGACGGCACCAACGATTTCCGCCGCGTCACCGTCGTCCCGGTGCCCATCGACAACGTCTTCCAGGTCATGGTCCACGTCTACTCGGCCGAGAAGATCTCCGACCTGACGGCTTCGGAGCTCCTGGCGGACCCGGTCCATCACCGGCCCCGCGCGGAGTTCTCGACCCTGATCAGCCGGTGAGGGAGCGGCAGCCATGAGAACGCATCCGACCGCGCGCCGCCGGGACGGCGGCTTCACCCTGCTCGAAGTCCTCGTCGGCGGCACGATCATGTTGCTGGCCGTCATCGGGGCCCTGCTCATCTACGGGCGCAGCAACAAGGTCTCCGTCGAGCAGCAGATGGTCACCGAGGTCCAGAACGACGTCCGGGCCTCGATGTACTTCGTCACCCGGGACCTGCGGATGGCCGGGGCCGGCCTGCCCGTCGAGTTCTCGGCCTATTACATCGAGGGCGTCGACAACGAGGACCAGGGGGGCGGCGAGGTCCAGCCCGACCGGATCACCCTGATGGGCAACATCGACGACCCGCTCAACCTGCCCATCGACCAGTACCAGGGCTCCTCCGTCACCCTGGACATCCACGACTTCAGCTTCGAGCTCTACGGCTACCCGGACGAGTTCTACGACAACAAGGTCGTCCTCGTCCTGCCCAACCCGACCTCGAGCTGCCGGGCCGGCGAGGTCCGTCAGATCACCCACGTCACCCACAACACGGGCGGGGCGACCGAGAAGCTCAACTTCTCCCCCGGCCTGGCCCCCGGCATCGATCCCCCGGGCGGCCTATCGGGGACTTGCCCCGACTCGAACGATTACGACGGCGGCTCGGTCTCGTTCATCAACGTCAAGACCTACTGGCTCGACACGACGGGCAACGCGGCCGGCCTGACCGCGGGGGTCCTCGGCTACATCGGCGGCGGCGTGGGCGGCGTCCTCTACTGCACCCACAACGCCGTCCACTTCCCCATCGCCCGCAACATCGAGAACTTCCAGATCGAGTACAACGGCGACATGAACAACGACAGCTTCCTCGACGGCTGGTCGGTCTGGGACAACACCTGGACCCTCGAGGCGATCGGCCGCATCCAGCAGGTCCGGGTCTGGGTCCTCGGCCGGACGTCCCAGCCGTTCACGTCCGTCGGCGGGACGCCGCCCGGCGGCATCCACACCTACCGCCGGCCGCTCATCTCCAACAGCCCGGCCGCCGCGGCCGACGACCGGCACAGGCGGATCCTGCTCGACTCGACCTCCAATATCCGCAACATGAGCCTCAACCTCTATAACCTGGGACAGCGGTGAGGAGCGCGCCATGAGACATCGCCCGATCTTCGCTTCCCGCGAACGGGGCTCCGGCCTCATCGTCGTCATCATGATCGTGGCCTTCATGCTGGCCGTCGGCATGCTCCTCCTGACCGTCACCGGGACGAGCCCGAAGGCCTCCGACAGCCTGCGCCTCCAGGGCATGGCCTTCGACGCCGCCGAGGCCGGCTTCAACGCCGCCTGGGCCGCGCTCAACGACGGCTTCAACAGCGGCGTCTACATGTCCTTCGCCGGGCTCTACCGGTCGACCTTCAATGGCGCTGAGGGGCTGGACGACCCGACCCGGCCGCTGGCCTACTTCCGGAACCTGACCGACGAGCAGATCTACGACGACTGCGTCGCCAATCCCGACCCCACGGTCCTGCTCTTCAACGCCGAGCCGCTGGCCACCGACCCGCGCTGCAACTACACCGTCTTCCTCATCAGCGACGAGCCGCCCAACACCATCACCCCCAACGACAACGACGCCATCCTCCTCTGCATCGGCCGGGGTCCGAGGAACACCTTCAAGCGCCTCGAGATCCTCATCGAGTGCCCCCAATAAGGAGGGAGCCATGAAAAAGATCGCCACTCTCGCCCTCGCGGCCGCCGTCGCCGCCGGGCTGGTCGTCCTCACCCCGGGCCAGGCCCAGACGACCACCCCGACCTGCGACATCGTCGCCGGGCCGAGGATCCTCGGCTACCTGGGCGGCCCGGGCTCGGACTCCTACCTGGCCGAGAAGAACAACGTCGAGAACGACATCTCCCTCCAGGCCATCCGCCTGCGCGGGCTGGGGGCCAACTTCTACGGCACCAGCAACTACCCGGTGACCTCGAACTACCGGATGACGGCGGCCTCGGCCGACTTCAACCTCGACGGCCTGGACGACCTCGTCCAGGGCGGCCGTGACTGCGACAACCACAACTACGTCGCCGGCGACACGAACCTGTCCATCCACATCTGCCGGGGCGTCGATCCCATGGACACGAACCGGTTCCTGTTCGACGCAGGCTTCTACATCAACTACTACGCGACCATCCCCGGCGGCACCTACGAGATGATCGGCCTGGCCGCCGGCGACTACGACCGCGACGGCGACCCCGACTTCGCGACCCTCGACTGGAACGGCACGGTCTGGATCTTCTGGAACCGCTTCATCGAGGATTCGCAAAGCCCCGGGGCGGTTCCTCACTTCGACAGCATCCCCACGCCCATCCTGCCGGGCGCCGCGGCCAACTCCAACGTCACCCGGGACAACTACGGCCAGTACGGCACGTCGACGTCCCACTGGCGCTGGGAGACGAACCTGGCCTCGGGCGACCTCGACAACGACGGCGACCTCGACATCTTCGTGGCCGTGCCGACCAACTGGTATCGCTGGGGCCAGGTCGTCGTCTTCATCAACAACGGTTCGGGCGTCTTCTCCCGCGGCAACGCCTACAACCCCTACTCGACCTCGACGAGCTTCCTCTACGGCGCCTGCGGCATCGCCGTCGGCGACTACAACAGCGACGGCCGGCTCGACTTCATCACCTGCTCCGTCAGCGACAGCACGGGCGGCCACCCCGACAGCCGCCTCTACCTCTACCGCGGCGACGGCTTGGGCGGTTTCACCAAGATCAACGCCCGGACCATCGCCTTCGAGTACGTCAACAGCTACGGCTTCCCCAACTTCCTCCGAGGGGCCGATCTCGACAGCGACGGCGACCAGGACTTCGTCCTGGCCACCGACGGCTACCTGTCCTCTCCGCTTTGGCGGGGCGGCTACGTCTACTGGTACCGCAACGAGGGCAACGAGACCTTCACCAAGGTCTGCATCCCGCCCTCTTGCGCCCGGGTCTCGAGCTCGGGCGACAGCGATTCGGGCGCCGTGGGCGACTTCGACGGCGACGGCGACCCCGACTTCTTCGTCGCCGACGGCAACGACTCGATGCGCTGCTACTTCTTCATGAACAACACCTTCCCTATTTATGTGCCGACGGGCACGGCTTCCTCGCGCAACCGCCTCGACTGCAGCTTCCTCGACTCGGACCAGGCGGTCATCTCGGCCACGATCTACGTCACCGAGACCAAGCCGGCCAACACGAGCATCGCCTACTATCTGTCGAACTCCAACACCGAAGCCGGCGTGCCGCGCTGGGAAGGCCCGGTCACCCCCGGCGTCGAGTGGAGCTTCAACGCCCCCGGCAACTTCCTGCGCTGGCGGGCCGTCCTCAGCTCGACCAACAATCTGGTCACACCCAGCCTGCGGCGGGTCGACCTCGACTACAAGTACCTGACCAAGCGCGAGTACTCGCGCACCTCGCAGACCCTGGCCATGGTCGATGTCGGCGGCGGCGACGAGAAGGAGGAGATCCTCTACTCGGCCTCCTTCGAGTTCCCCAAGTGGCAGGGCCACCTGCGGTCCTGGGACGTCACCGACCTCAGCCTGGCCTACACCCGGAACTCCGAGATCAAGGACATCAAGACGGCCGGCGCCGTCCTTCTCCGGGACGCCGGCATCGAGCTCAACGCCAAGTCCTGGTCGGCCCGGACGGTCTATACCGCCCACGACGGCCAGAGCGACGGCCGGTACAACGACCGCATCCGCTTCGCCATCTCCGAGATCACGACCCTCGACGACTACCTCGGCCTGGGCGAGGACAGCCCGGAGGTCCCGCCCCTGGTCCGGTTCGTCCTGGGCTATAACGACGCCAGCGCCCGCGAGCGGCCCTGGAAGCTCGGGGACATCAACCACTCCTCGCCGCAGACGCTCCTGCCGCCCAACGACAACGTGGCCCGCATGGGGGCCGGTTACGAAGCCTTCGTCAACGACAACGCCGACCGGCCCAAGGTCGTCCTGGTCGGGGCCAACGACGGCATGCTCCACTGCTTCGACCCGGTCACCCTCGAGGAGCTCTGGGGCTTCATCCCCAACAACCTCCTGCCCAAGCTGCGCCGGATGCGCTACGTCGACCCCGACTGCGGCGAGTACGTCAACCACGAGTTCTTCGTCGACGGCACGCCGGCCATCCACGACGTCTATTACGGGGGGGCCTGGCGCACGGTCGTCGTCTGCGGCCAGGGCGCCGGCTGGGGCCGCGACAACCTCTGCTATTACTTCTGCCTCGACGTCACCGATCCCATGAACCCCCAGCCGCTCTGGGAGTTCACCGACGCCGCGACCATCGGCCAGACCTGGTCGACGCCGGCCATCGGCCGCCTCAACGGCACCGGCCAGTGGGTGGCCGTGTTCGGCTCGGGCTACGACAACAACACGACCGAGATCGTCGGCAACCGCCTCTACATCGTCGACATCGAGACCGGCGCGGCCGTCAAGACGATCGAGCTCAGCGAGAACAGTGAGTCGAGCGCCTACGGCATCCAGAACACCCTGCCCGGCGCGCCGGCCCTCGTCGACTTCGACAGCGACGGCTACGTCGACGCCGTCTTCATCGGCGACATGCTCGGCCGGATGTGGCGCGTCAACCTGACCGAGGCCGTCAACCGCTGGGACGGCGAGATCGTCTTCAGCGATCCCTACACCAATCCCATCATCACCAAACCGGCCGTCGAGATCAACGCCTCCGAAGAGTACGCGACGCTGTACTTCGGGACGGGCGGCGACGAGCTGGCCCCCAACAGCGGCTACTACGCCTTCTACGCCCTGCGGGCCGCCGTCGACGGGCCGGCTTCGATCAATTGGTACATGGGGCCCGACTCCGTGGCCGCGGACCTCAGCATCTCCTCGGCCCTGAAGAAGGGCGAGCTGGGGCAGGGCGAGAAGGTCTGGGCCGACCCGGTCGTCTCGAACCACATCGTCTACATCGCCACCCTGTTCTACAGCATCGAGAACCTCAATCCCTGCATGACCCTGACCGGCAGCGGCAAGATCTACGCCCGCTATACGATCGGCGACAAGGTCGGGGCCTCGGCCCTCCTCGGGCAGACGGGCGAGACCATCCAGTCCCTCTACACCAAGCAGAAGGTCCGCTCGGCCGTCGTCCTGGGCGAGATCCAGGCCGTCCAGCAGGGCGGGCAGCCGGCCATCAACAAGCAGAAGGTCTTCATCCAGGACTACACGGCGCCCGCCGGCGAGGGGCCGGAGCCGCCGAGCGAGGTCCTGGCCATCTCCGTCCAGGCGTCCAAGCTGCTCATCAAGCAATGGCGGGAGGTCTACCGCATCATCCGGTAGCGCCCGCTCCGCGGCGAACGTCACCCGCCCGTCCCGGCCCCCGGCCGGGACGGGCTTTTCATTGACCGGGAGGAGCGTATTTGACAGGACCGGAGGGCGGGCGGATAATGGCCGTGATCCCCATGAAAAGAATCTTCGTCGTCATCGCCGTCCTCGGGTTGGCCGCCTCCCTGAGCGCCCAGAGCCTGGTCGAGTTGGCCAAGCGCGAGAAGGCGCGCCGGGAGGGCCTCAAGGGCCGGCACGCCGCCGTCGTCACCAACCGGGACCTCCTCCTCGTCAAAAAGGTCCCCGCGGTCGAGGTCGGCCTGCCGCCGGGCGGGTTCGACGACACCCTCTATTTGGAGTCGGGGCCCGAGGCCGCCGCGGCCGAAGCCGGCCAGGAGCCGCCCGCGGCNNCGGCCCCGCCGGTGGAGCCGTTCCGGGCGAGGTCGCCGAAGGCGGCGGATCTCTCGAGGACCAGCTGCGCGTCGTCGACGAGGTCGTCGAGGGCCTGACCCAGGAGATGAACGCCCTCCGCCAGCAGTTCGAGGCCCAGAACACGATGGTCCCCGGCTCCGTCATCCAGCAGCAGATGGAGGAGACGAACCAGCGGCTCGAGCAGGCCAAGACCCGGCAGGCCGGCATCCGGGCCAAGATGGAACGGCAGGGGATCCCCGTCAAGAAGGCCGCCGAGCCCGAGATCCGTTAGGTCCGGCGGGCCCGGTCCCCCGTCATCCCCGTCTCCCCCGCCCCTCCCCCCAAAATGGCCGCCCGGACCTTATCCATGAGCTCCGGCATGGTCTCGACCGTGAGGCCGGCCGACGGCACCGGTTCATGGAACACGACCCCGACCCGGCCCGGGCGCGCCGTGGACCGTCCTTTGGGCATGAGTTCGCGCGAACCGGTGATCGTGACCGGGACGATGGGCGCCCCGGTCTCCAGGGCCAGGAAGAAGCCGCCCCGACGGAACGGGCCGAGGCGGCCGTCGAGGCTGCGCGTCCCCTCGGGGAAGATGAGGTAGGAATAGCCGCGCTCCTTCATGAGCGCGGCGGCCCGGGCGATGCTCTTCTTGCCGCCTTCGACGCCCCGGCGATCGACCGGCACGAAACCGACGAAACGCATGGCCGTGCCGACGAGAGGGACGCGCAGGATGGACCTCTTGAGGATGACCCGGGCGGCGCCCGGGATGGCCAGCATGACCAGGGGTCCGTCGAGAAAGCTGGCGTGGTTCGGCATGTAGATCCGGGGTGTTCCCGGCGCGAGTTCCCCGGCCCCGGAGACCTCCAGGGAGATGCCGGCGATGCGACGGCAGACGCTCGCGATGCCCAGGCCGAAGGCGAGCAGGGGCTCCCTCAGGCCGGCGACGAGGCAGACGAGGACGAACGGCAGCCCGGCCAGGACCGCGAGAACGGCGAAGGCGACGGCGAGGGTGGAGCGCATCGAAGTCCGCCGATTATAGCACAGCCCGTTCCGCCGGCGAAGGCGGTTGCGGTATAATCCCCGGCATGAGCGAAGGTACTCCCCCGTACGCCCGGCGTCTCGTCCGGCTCGGCCTCTGGCTCTACGCCGCCCTCTGGGCCGCCGAGGCCGTGACCAAGGTCCTCTCGGTCCTCTACGAATACGCCGGCCACGACGCCAAGTCGCCGCTGAAGACCCAGCTGGCCGAAGGCCTGCGGCTCCTGGCCCCGGGCATGGCCCTGTACGTCCTGAAGCTCCTGGCCGTCTACGCCGTCTTCGGCGCCATGAACGGCCTTTACGCTTCCCTGCTCGCGGACCGCATCGTCCGGTACCGGCCGCGGTCGTCCCGGTCGGCCCCGGGAGTCGCCTTTCTGGCCGTCAACGCGGTCTTCCTGGCAGGCGTCTACGCCCTCAACGCGGCCCGCTACCCCGCTTCCAACCTGGCCTTCATCAAGGACGCCATCCTCGTCGGCGGCAGCGCCGCCGCGCTCGAGACGGCCGCCGTGGCCTTGCTCGGCGTCTATCTTCTCGGTTTCCTGGCCCTGACGCTCCGGCACGCCCCGAAGGGGGCGGCCATCGCCTGCCTGGCCGTCTGGACCACCCTCCTCGTCGCCCCCTATGATCCCGTCTACCTCGTCCGCCGGGCCCTGCCGAAGGAGCCGGCGGCCGTCCGGACGGGCGCGCCGAACGTCATCCTCATCGGCGTCGATTCCCTCAATCCGCGGCATACGGGTCGCGCCGGATACCCCCTGCCGTTGACGCCCCACATCGACGACTTCCTCGGCCGGGCCGTCGTGTTCGACAACTGCTACTCGCCCATCGCCCGGACCTTCCCCTCCTGGTACGCCATCCTGACCGGGCAGTTCCCGGTGACCAACGGCGTCCGGCTCAATCTCCAGAAACGGAAATACATCCTTTCCGCCGACCGCAGCCTGGGCCACGTCCTCAAGGAGCGCGGCTACACGACGGTCCATTTCACCGACGAGGTCCGCTTCAGCAACATCACCGCGGATGAGGGCTTCGACCGGCTGACCCACCCCGTCATGGGCGTCAAGGACTACGTCTACGGGAGCTTCCACGACTTCAGCCTGACCAACGTCTTCCTCAACAATCCCCTCGGCTTCGCGGTCTTCCCCTTCCTCCGCCACAACCGGGCCGTCTTCCACCTCTACGACGGACGGTATTTCGTCAACGACCTGGTGACCGCCCTCGACCGCCTCAAAGCCGGGCCGCCCTTCTTCCTGGCCGCGCACCTCTGCATCGGCCACTGGCCCTACTTCCACGCCTCCCCGCGCGAGTTCGCCTACCGTCCGGGGGCCGATCCGCGCATGAGCCTCTACGACTCGGCCCTGTCCATCGCCGATGCCCAGGTCGGCCGCATCCTCGGAGCGATCAAGGAGGCCGGGATCTACGACGATTCGATCGTCGTCGTGCTGTCCGACCACGGCGAGTCGGCCGAGGGCCACGGCTCCGATCTGAGGGACTCCGAGCAGAACCGGACCCTCCTCGCCTGGAAGCCAGCCGGCGGCGCCGTTCCCAGGGAAGTCGCCCACCTCGTCCGCACGGTCGACGTCGCCCCCACGGTCCTCGACCTGCTGGGCCTGGGAACGGAGGGAAGGGGGTTCGACGGCCGGAGCCTGGCCTTTTGGCTGAGGCCCGGGTCCGGGCCCGAGCCTCCCGACGACCGGTCCGTGTTCATGGAGACGGAGTTCTCCCTGGACTCGCCCGGCGGGGCCGGCATCGCCCTGCAGTCGCTCATCGAGCAGGGCGTCCGGTTCTACGAGTTCGACCGGGCCGGCCTGGTCACGGTGCGCGACGAGTACTACGGCCTCCTCATCCGGAGGCGGAACAGGGCCGTCGTGACGCCGGACTGGAAGCTCGTCCGGGACGTCCTCGTCAGGGGCGGGTCGGAGAGCGTCAAGACGGGCCTCTTCGACCTCAAGAGCGATCCTCGCTGCGAAACCGACCTCTCGGCCGGACGGCCGGAGGTGTTCCGCGAGCTCTGGGACCGCCTGTCCCGCTATTACGGCGCCGAGCTTGAGATCCGGCCGTAGACAAAAAAAAGGGGGCGGCCGAAGCCGCCCCCCGATCGGGCGTGTGTCGGAAAGCCCGCTCAGCTCCCGGACTGGACCAGGGCCGTGCGCGGACCGCAAACCCAGTTGCCGCCCCAGGCGACCAGGTCGTTGTCGAAGTCGGACATGCCGCTGACGTTGTAGAAGCCGGCCTCGGGGGTCGCTTCCTGGTACGCAGAGGCGGGGTAGGGGGTCTCGACCTGGTTCCGGCCGTAGGACGAGATGACGAAGTCGTCGCTGCCGATATTGAGAGGGTCGGCGCCGCTCAGGACGCCCTCGGAGGCCGCTTCGCCGCAGAACACGTTATAGGGGGTGTTCCAGGGGTCGTTGATCGGGCAGGTCTTGATGTAGAAATTGGCGATGGCCTGGGGGAACGGGTCGGAGGACGCGCCCAGGGGGCCGTTCTGCGCGACGAGGTCCCAGTTGCCATGGTCGGTGATGTAGTCCATGGCGCCGGTCGAGATGGTCATGATCTCCTTCATCGCGGTCTTCTGCTTGGCCTTCTGGATGGCGGCCAGAGCGTTGGGGATGAGGAGAGCGGCCAGGATGCCGATGATCGCGACGACGATCAGCAGCTCGATGAGGGTGAAACCTCTCATCTTCTTGATCATTGAAAACCTCCTTTAAATTCCCTGGCTGATCTCCTCAGCCGGGTTTGTTTGCCACTCATAGTTGGCACCCCAATTATAGCAAGTTGCGTGCCAACTTCACAATCGTTCTATATCATTGATATTAAACAATATATAAACATTGTCGGAGGGTCTGACGAAAAAAAGACGCCGCTTTTTGTCACTTTTGACACAATTTGTCGTCAGGCGGGATTGCGGTCGCCGTTGCCGTTCCGCTTTTCGGCCTTGCGGACCTGGTTGAGGTCGTACTTGCCGATGAGGTAGCGGATGGTCCGGTAGCTCAGGCCGAGCAGAGGCGCCGCCTTCTGGAGGCTGCCGCCCGTGACGGCCAGGGCCTCCTGGATGTACTTCTTGGTGATCTCGTCGAGGTGGCGGGTCAGGCTGAAGCCGGGGGCGAACAGCTCCTGGGTCTCGAGCTTCTTCTTTTGCGGCGAGACGATCTCCTGGGGCAGGCAGGCCGCGGTGACGGTCTCGCGGTCTTCGATGGCCACGATGCGCTCGATGACGTTCTCGAGCTCGCGGATGTTGCCCGGCCAGGAATAGCCCTCGAGCAGGCCGACGACGTCGGGCGTGAAGCGCTTGGGCTTCTTGCCCATCTTCTCGCAGTACTTCTGGAGGAAGTGGGCCATCAGGATGGGGATGTCCTCGACCCTCTTGCGCAGGGGCGGCATGTCGACGGAGATGACGTTCAGGCGGTAGAAGAGCTCCTCGCGGAACTTGCCCTCGGCGATGCGCTTCTTGAGGTCCTGGTTGGTGGCGGCGATGATGCGGACGTCGACGGGGATCTCGTCGGCCCCGCCGACCCGCCGGACCTTGCGCTCCTGGAGGGCCCGCAGGAGCTTGACCTGGGTCCAGGGCGACATCTCCCCGACCTCGTCGAGGAACAGGGTGCCGCGCTGGGCCAGCTCGAACATGCCCTTCTTGTCGGAGACGGCCCCGGTGAACGAGCCCCGGACGTGGCCGAAGAGCTCGGACTCGAGGAGGTTCTCGGGCAGGGCGGCGCAGTTGATGGACACGAAGGCGTGGTCGCGGCGGGCGCCCTGCTGGTGGACGGCCCGGGCGGCCATCTCCTTGCCTGTGCCGCTCTCGCCGGTGATGAGCACGGTCGAGTCCGTCGAGGCGACCTTCTCGATGAGGATGTAGATCTCCTGCATCGGGCGGCTCTTGCCGATCATCTGCTCGAAGCCGTAGCGCTCCTTGAGGTCGCGCTTGAGCAGGAGGTTCTCCTGCTTGAGGCGCCGGGCGGCCAGGCCCCGGCCGACGATGATCTTGAGCTCCTCGACGTCGAAGGGCTTGACGACGTAGTCCAGGGCCCCGGCCTTGAGGGCCTCGACGGCCTGGGCGATGCTGCCGTAGGCGGTGATGAGGATGACCGGCAGGTCGGGCAGGTTCTCCCGGGCGTAGCGGAGGACGTCCATGCCGTCGGCCCCGGGCATCTTGATGTCCGTGACGACGAGGTCGACCTCGTCCTTGGCCAGGACCTCGTAGGCGCCGGCCGCCGACTGGGCCGTCCGGACGGCGTACCCTTCCTTCTTGAAGACGACGGAGAGCAGGTCGAGGAGGCTCTTCTCGTCGTCGATGATGAGGATCGTTTCCATCGGTCTACCCCTGCGCCGCCGCGGTCCGGCGCCGCGGCAGCGTGATGACGACCTCGGTCCCCCGCTCCGGCCCCGATCGCAGGTCGATGCGGCCGTCGTAATCGTCGACGATCTTGCGGACGATGGACAGGCCCAGGCCGCGGCCGTTGCCGAAGCCGGAATAGAAGGGCTCGAAGAGGTGTTCGCGGTCCTCCTCGGTCAGGCCCCGGCCCGTGTCGGCGACGACGACGCGGACCTCCTTGCGGCTCGGCTGGAGGACGTCGAGGGTCAGGCGGCCGCCGTCGGGCATGGCCTTGAGGGCGTTCTTGATGAGGTTCCAGAAGACCTGCTTGAACTGGCCGGCGTTGCCGACGAACGGCACGTCGGCCTCCCGGAAGTTGCCGCCGAGCTCGACCCGGCCGTTGAGCTCGCCCCCGGCTTTGAGGACCTTGACCGTCTCGTCCATGAGGCCGCCGAGGTCGATGGGCGAGAAGACCTGCTTGGCCGGCAGGGCGAAATCGAGGAACTGCTCCAGGCTCTGGGAGACCCGCTCGGATTCCTTGAGGACGATGCCCATGAGCTCCCCTTGCTCGGGGGTCAGGGCCAATTCCTTCTTCAGGACCTGGACGGAGCCGGAGATGGCGGCCAGGGGGTTGCGGATCTCGTGGGCCAGGCTGGCCGAGACGCGGCCGGCCTCGGCCAGGCGCTCGCGGACGAGGAGCTCCTTCTCGGCCGCCCGCAGGGCCTCGCGGGTCCGCCACAGGCTGCCCGTGAGCCGGCTCATGAGGGCGGCGATGACGAAGAAGACGCCCCAGGCCACGAACATCTGGACCAGCATCGAGCCCAGGGGCGGCCGGACCGCGTGCTCGGGCCGGAAGCCGGGGATGAAGCCGAAATAGAGCCCGTCGGCCAGGATCCCGAAGAGGATGGCCGAGAGCGCGGCCGCCAGGTACCCGGCCCGCCCGGAGACGACCAGGCTCGCGGCGATGATCGGGAACAGGTACAGGAAGTACATCGACGAGCCCAGGCCGCCGGAGATGTAGACGAAGGCCGTGATGAGCAGGAGGTCGAAGACGACCTGGAGGTAGGCCTGGGCCGCCAGCCGCCGGCCGCCGGCGTAGAGGGCGAAGAAGGCGGCCGAGAAGACGTAGGCGCCGAGGATGAGGTAGTAGAAGGGCAGGTTCGACGGCGCGTCCGGCGACGACAGCTGGATGATGATGGCCGAGACGAGGAGCGAGGTCAGGACGACGAGCCGGTAGACGTTGTAGAGGAAGACGTGCCGCCTCTCGACCGTCCGTTCCGGCTTCATCGTCCGCTCTCCCCCGCCCGCCTCAGAACTGCTGCATCAGGCTGAAGATGGGCAGGTACATCGAGACGACCAGGCCGCCGACGATGCCGCCGATGAAGATGAGCATGACGGGCTCGAGGACCGAGAGGAGCGAGGCCACGGCGGCGTCGACCTCCTCGTCGTAGAAGTTGGCCAGTTTGTTGAGCATCTCGTCGAGCGTGCCGGTGGCCTCGCCGACGTTGATCATCTGGAGCATCATGGTCGGGAACTTGCCGGCCTGCTTGAAGGACTCGTTCAGCGTCTTGCCCTCGGAGACGAGCTTGCGGGCCTCGACGATCTCCTTCTCGATGACGACGTTGCCGGCCGTCGTCGAAGTGATCTTGAGGGCCTCGAGCATGGGCACGCCGCCGGAGATGAGGGTGGCCAGGGTCCGGGTGACGCGGGTCATGGAGACCTTGTACATGAGCTTGCCGATGAGCGGCATCTTCAGCAGGAGGGTGTCCGTCTGCCAGCGGCCGGCCGTCGTGCTCCGGTAGTAGCGGAAGGCCAGGAATAGGGCCACCAGGCCGGCGAAGATGAGGAAGATGTACTTCTGGACGAACTCGCTCATGGCCACGACCATGGCCGTGATAAAGGGCAGCTCGGCGCCGAGGTCGCGGAAGATCGAGGCGAAGATGGGGATGACCTTCCAGAGCATGAAGATCGTCACGACGACGGCGAAGATGAGGATGCCGACCGGATAGATCATGGCCTGCTTGATCTTCGAGCGCAGGCGGACGTTCTTCTCGATGAACTCCGACAGGCGCCGGAGCATGACGTCGAGGGAGCCCGACTGCTCGCCCGAGGCGATGAGGTTGCAGTACAGGTCGTCGAAGGCCTTGGGGTGCTTGCGCTTGGCCTGGTTCAGGGTCGAGCCGGCCTCGACGTCGTCCTTGACGGTCTTGATGACGTTCTTGAAGTAGGCGTTCTTCTGCTGCTCCTCGAGGATGCCCAGGCTCTGGATGAGGGGCAGCTCGGCGTCGATGAGGACGGACAGCTGGCGGCTGTAGACGGCCAGGTCTTTGAGCTTGACCTTCTCGCGCTTGAGGAACGGGATGGCGAACCCGCCCTTGGCCCCGCCGATGCTGAGGACCGTGATCTGGTCCTTCTGGAGCATCCGGCCGAGCTCCTCCTTGGACGCGGCGACGCGCTCGCCGCCGACCGTGTCCCCATAGCGGTTCTTGCCCTTCCAAACGTACGTCGGCATGGTTGACCTCGCTTTGCGGTGCGTTCCCTATTTGCGGTACGAGCCGGCCGAGGGGGCCGGCGCGATCTTGACGCCCTCGCGGCGCTGGACGATGTCCGTCAGCTCCTCCGGGAAGGAGGTCATGGACATGATCGTGTCCAGCGAGACGAGCTTGCGGAAATACAGGTTGGCCAGGGACTGGTTGAAGGTCTGCATCCCGAACTTCTCCTGGCCCATCTGCATCGACGAATAGATCTGGTGGATCTTGTTCTCGCGGATGAGGTTGCGGATGGCCGGGTTGGGGATGAGGATCTCCATGGCCAGGACCCGGCCCTTGCCGTCGGCCCGGGGCAGGAGGGCCTGGGTCAGGACGGCTTCCAGGGACATCGACAGCATGATCCGGACCTGGGTCTGGTACTGGCTGGGGAAGATGTCGATGATGCGGCTGATGGACTCGACGGCCGAGTTCGTGTGCAGGGTCGAGAAGGTCAGGTGGCCCGTCTCGGCGACGCGCAGGGAGGCCTCGACGGTCTCCAGGTCGCGCATCTCGCCGACCAGGACGACGTCCGGGTCCTCGCGCAGGACCGAGCGCAGGGCGTTGCCGTAGGACATCGTGTCGGCGTAGAGCTCGCGCTGGTTGATGATGGCCTTGCGCGGCGTCAGGTAATATTCGATGGGGTCCTCGATGGTGACGATGTGGACGGGGCGCTCCGAATTGATGTGCTCGATCATGCAGGCCAGGGTCGTCGACTTGCCGCAGCCGGTCGGGCCGGTGACCAGGATGAGCCCCCGGGGCAGGTAGCAGAGCTGCTGGATGCGCTGGGGGATGCCCAACTGGGCGAAGCTCCACATGGACGGCAGGAAGCGCCGGAAGGCCCCGGCCACGGCGCCCTTCTGCATGAAGACGTTGGCCCGGAAGCGGCCCAGTTCCTTGACGCCGAAGGAGAAGTCGAGCTCGAGCTTCTCCTCGAACAGCCGCTTCTGCTTGTCGGTCATGATGCTGTAGATGACCTCTTTCGTCTCGGCCGGGGTCATGGACGGGTGGTCGAGGTCCTTGAGCACGCCGTGGACGCGGATGCGGGGCGGGATGTAGGTCGTGATGTGCAGGTCGCTCGCGTCGCCCTCGACGCAGGCCTTGAGCAGCTCGAATATCGGCTTGGCCATAGGAACCTCCGTTAGCGGGTTTCGGGGATCATTCGTCGCGGACCGTCTCGCGCAGGACCTCTTCGACCGAGGTGACGCCGTTCTTGATCTTGATGAGGCCGCTGCGGCGGAGGGTCAGCATCCCCTTCTCGATGGCCTTCCGCTTGATCTCGCGCGACTGGGCCCGGGTCAGGATCATGGTCCGGATGTCGTCGTCGATCTTCATGACCTCGAACAGGGCCGTCCGGCCCTTGTAGCCGGTCTTGTTGCAGGCGTCGCAGCCGCCCGGCTTCATGGCCTGGAGCCCCTTGAGCTCGCCCTTCTGGTAGCCCATCTCGAGCAGGGCGGCCTCCGGCAGGGGGTGCGGCTGGGCGCACTTCTTGCAGAGCCGCCGGACGAGACGCTGGGCGACGACCAGGATGAGCGAGTCGGCGATCAGGAAGGGCTCGATGTTCATGTTCTCCATGCGGGTGATGGAGCTGGCGGCGTCGTTGGTGTGGATGGTGGAGAAGACCAGATGGCCGGTCAGGGCGGCCTTGATGGCGATGTCGACGGTCTCCTGGTCGCGCATCTCGCCGACGAGCATGACGTCGGGGTCCTGGCGGAGGAAGCTCCGCAGGCAGGCGGCGAAGGTCAGGCCGATCTCTTCCTTGATCTGGACCTGGTTGATGTTGGGCACGTTGAACTCGACCGGGTCCTCGGCGGTCATGATGTTCATGTCCGGCGAGTTGATGGTCGAGATGGCCGAGTAGAGCGTGTTGGTCTTGCCGCTGCCGGTCGGCCCGGTGACCAGGACGATGCCCCAGGGCTTGCCGATGGCGTCCTGGAAGACGGCCAGGGACTCCTCCTCGAAGCCGAGCTGGGTCAGGTCGAGCTTGAGCATCTCCTTGTCGAGGATGCGGGCGACGATCTTCTCCCCCCACAGGGTCGGCAGGGAGGAGACGCGCATGTCGACCTCCTTCTTCTTGCCGTTGTCGAGGCGGAGGCGCATCTTGATCCGGCCGTCCTGGGGCAGGCGCTTCTCGGCGATGTCCATGTTCGACAGGATCTTGACGCGGGAGATGACCGGGCTGCGGTACTTGAGGGGCAGGTTGACGATCTCGTAGAGGTCGCCGTCCATGCGGTAGCGGACGCGGAAGCTCGTCTCGTAGGGCTCGAAGTGGACGTCGCTGGCGCCCCGCTTGATGGCGTCGATGAAGGTCTGGTTGACCAGCTTGATGATGGGGGCCTCTTCGGCCTCGTTGTCCTCGTCGGTCAGGACGTCGCTGTCCTTGTCGTCCTCGATGATGTTGACCCGGCCGTCGTCGGCCAGGGCGATGTCCTCGATGATCTTCTTGACCCGGATGGCGTCGGCCGTGCCGTAGTACTTGTTGATAGCGTTGACGACGCCCGTCTCCGAGGCGATGACCGGCTGGATGGACAGGCCGGTGCGGAAGCGGACGTCCTCGATGATCTCGAGGTCGGTCGGGTCGACCATGGCCAGGGTCAGGAAGGAGCGGATGCGGTGGATCGGCATGACCAGGTACTTCTTGGCCACGTCGACCGGGATGAGGCTGATGACCTCGGAGTAGACGTCGAACTGGTCGAGGTCGATGTAGGGGTAGCCGAGCTGGCGGCTGAGGGCTTGGGCGATGTCCTCCTCGGTCAGGTAGCCGAGTTGGACGAGCGAGGTGCCGACCGGCAGGCTGTTCTTCTTCTGGAAGTCCAGGGCGGACTTCAGCTGGTCGACGGAAAGGATCTTTTCCCTCAGGAGCAGTTCGCCCAGGTTGGATGCCATTTTTTATTCCGTCATCTTAATATTTTAGACAATTCCTGTCAATGTGGGCCGGACCCGTGTCCCCTCCCTATAAAAGGACGTCCGGGAAGGCGAAAATTCTCTTGCCGATAACTGTAACAAGGCCATGCTCCGATGGGTCCTATTCTCCGCCAGGGACAATTTCCGTCAATCACCCGGGGTGAGCATTGCCTGGGTGAAATTACCAAAAATTGTCTCCTCGCGGGGGGTGAGGGCGGCCCTCTCTCCAGGCAGGGCCGCGGCGCCGGAAGCGCTTGCCCCCCGGGCCGGGGGGTGAGGGCACCCGACCGGGCCGGGCGCTTGATTCGCGTAACGGGCCCAGATTATGATGGGCCTGAAGGGACCCGATGCGATGACGAGGGAGATCCGCCTGCCGGCCGAGCACCCGCGCTTCCGCCCCCGGATCGACGAGGGCCCGCGCCGCCCCGGACATCCGGGGACGGCCGTGAACATCGAGGGCGAACTCTATGAGGTCGTGGCGGCCGGGCGTTCCGGCGGCGATTGGGTCTACCGTTTGGAGCCGTGGCGGGACGGGGAGGCCATCCGTTCGCTCGTCGATTGGGGACAAGGCGCCGAGCGGGAGTTCGCCGAATCGCGACGCGCCGAAAGGGACCGGGAGCGGCGGACCTTCCTCGCTTGGCTCGGCCAGGCCTTCCTGGGCTTCCTGCCGGCCTCGACGCAGGAGCGCCTCCTGCAGGATAAAGGGTTGGACCCGGGCCGGGCCACGCTGTGGTCGGCGGCGCTCGAAACCGCGGTCGGCGTCCCGCTCGCGTTCCTCTTCCTCGTCCGCATGTTCTCGGTCGGAACCGCCGGGGTCCCGGCCTGGATCGGCCTGCCGGCCTGTGTCGTCGCCGGCGAGGGCCTCTTCCGGCTGGCCACCTCCCTGTCGACGGGAGAGCCCATGGGCAGCCTGTTCACGGCCTTAGCGGGCTATCGCCGGCGGGGCGACAGCCCCGGAGATCTCCGCGAAGACGTCATCCTCGAGATCGAAGGGACCCTGAGGATCGTCTCTCCCGTGCCCAAGGTCTGGTGGGAGCGGGCGGGCGGAGTGACCTACAAGGGGCAGCCGTTCATCCTGGCCGGTTGGGAGCGCGAACGGACCCGGCACATCTACAACTTCCGCCAGGGAGGCGAGGGCTTCCCGGCCCTGGATCCCGAACTGGAGAAGGCCCGCAACAGGGCCTCGGACCTGTCCTTCGTCTTCGCGCCCCTGTGGGGCTTTCTGCCCCCGGAGCTCCAGGACGAGCTCGGATCGTACGGCCGGTATCGGGCCCGTCCTTATGTCCTGTTGTCCATCGGGTTCACCTTTCTCGCGGCCCTATCGCTCGTCGGACCCGGCGTGAGGGACCTGACGCGGGGAGTCTTCCGGATCGGCCACTCGGCCGGGCTCGCCTTCGCGCTGGTCCTCTTCGCCGAGAGCGCCCTGCGGATGTGGCGGCTCATAAAGGACGGGCGGGCGCCCGCGAGCCTGCTCGCCGCCCTGGTCAAACCCGTCTACGACCGGACCGTCGGGAAGCGCCAGGTATCGCGTCCTTGAACGCCGGCCCCAAGCCTCCCCACTTTCGAGGGAACTTCCGGACCGGTCCGGGTTTTTTGACAACTCGTTGACAACTCGCCTTTCCGGGAGAATGATAATGCCGGTTGGGATGGAACTCCGATCCGCGAACGAGGGGGCCGCATGCGCATTCGGATCGCCGTCATCACGGGCTTCTTGGCCGCGCTGTGTCTCGGGGGGAACGTTCGGGGGGCCGCCGGGCAGGAATGGCCGCCGGTCACGGACGAGGAAAAGGCCCTCAAGGATTGCCCCCGGCAGCCCGGCGCCTCCGCCGTCCTCATATCCAGGGAGGAAGTGACCAGCCACCGGACTTGGTCGACGGCCTGCGCCTATCGCCTGAAGGTCCTGACCGCCGCGGGCCGGGAGCGCGCCAACGTCGAGATCCCGGTCGTCAAGGGCTATACCAAGGTCGCGGACCTGGCCGCGAGGGTGGTCCGCCCCGACGGGACCGCCGTGCCCTTCACCGGACAGGTCTTCGAGAAGACCGTCCTGCGCCGGGGCGGGTTCAAGGTCACGGCCCAAACATTCGCCCTGCCCGACGTCGACGTGGGCAGCCTCATCGACTACCGCTACCGGATCGTCCCGGACGACAGCCGCTCGTCGGGCAAGGACGAGACGGCCCTGGAGGACCTCCTCGGAGGCGCCGGCAAACCCCAGGAGGGCGGGCTCGACGCGGAAGAGGGCATCCTGTTCCTGCCGATAGCCACCTGGGACGTCCAATCGGACCTCTACACGCTCAAGGCCCGTTTCGGCTACGAGCCTTCGACCTGGCTCGGCCCGGCGCTGGCCGATTGGTCCAAGAGGCCGATGATCTTCAGCTGGACGACCCGGTGGCTGCCGGACGCCGCGCCTTCCGGAGACAGCCGGCTCATCTCGCTCGAACTGCGCGACATCCCCCCGTTCGAGCCCGAGGAGCTCATGCCGCCGGAGAGCTCGCTGCGCCGCAAGGTCCTCCTGTTCTACGTCGCGGGGTCGGTGGGCTCCCCCGACGGCTACTGGCAGGAGGAGACCGGGAATTGGCAAAAAGGCCTCCAGAAGTTCATGGGCAAGCCCGGGTTGAGCTCGGTGGAAGCGAGGGCCGCCGTCGCCAGCCTCACCGAACCGGCCGCGAAGATCGAGGCCCTCTACGCGCGGGCGCAGAAGATCAAGAACCTGAGCTACGACCGGGCGATGACCCGGCGGATGCGCAAGGAGCGCGGCATCAAGACCAACCGCACCGTCGCCGACGTCCTCAAGAACGGCTACGGCCTGCGCAGCGACATCACCCGGACCTTCGCCGCCATGGCCGCCACGGCGGGCTTCCCGTCCCGGGTCGTGCGCGTGGCCACGCGCGAGGACAAGCTCTTCGTGCCGCAGCTCTGCGATCTCTACGGGCAGTTCGACCGCGAACTGGCCGTGGTCCGGATCGATGGCGAGGATCGGTTCTACGATCCCGCCACCCCCTTCTGCCCGCCCGGGCTCATCCGCTGGGACGCCACGTCCGCGGACATGCTCGATCCGGCCGGCGAGCCGCCCTCCGTCCTGAAGAAACCCCCGCAGACGCCCGACGGAACCGCCGAGCAGGCCCTCACCCGGCGTGAGTTCGCCCTCCGGCTGGACGCGGCCGGGACCTTGGCCGGTACGGTCAAGGTCCGCTTCGGCGGCCAGGAGGCGCTCCGGCTGCGTCTCGATCACTATTCCGACGACGCCGTCGAGGCCGGCAAGGCCCTGGAGGCCGAGCTGACCGAAGTCCTGCCGGCCGGGGCGCGGGTGGCCCTGCGGAAGCTGGACGACCTCCGGACGGGCGCCGACGAGGTCGTGGCCGAGTTCGACGTCACCCTCCCCGGCGCGGCCGCGGTCGCCGGGGGCCGGACCCTCCTGCCGGCCTCGCCGCTCCTCGGCCCCAAACGGCTTCCGTTCCGGCACGAGCGCCGCCAGTATCCCGTCAGCTTCGCCTATCCCTACCGGGAATCCGACGACATCGTCATCGCCCTGCCGGACGGGACGGCCGTCGAATCGGTCCCGCCGCCCAAGGCCGAATCCGGGGAATGGTTCGACCATTCGCTGGCCTGCGCCGTGGAGAACGGGACGACGCTCCACGTCCGGCGCGATTTCCGCCTCAAGAGGCGCGAATTCCCGGTCTCTCTCTACGGGGCGGTCCGGGCCGCCTTCGACCGCATCCGGGCCGCGGACGAGGAGCCGGTCATGCTCTCGGCGGCCGGGAAATGAAAGGAAGATGATTTCGGACGCGGGGGGGATCGTGCCGGACGCCGATATCCTGCTGAGCGGATTGATCGCCGCCGTGGCGATCGCCCTTTTCTTCGTCGGGTGGAGAGGCCTGCTCAAGGATATCCGACGCGGCATCCTTCACAAGCGCCTCGATAAGACCGAACGGGATCAAGAAGCGGCCGCCCGTCATGCCCGGGCGCCCGAGATCCTGGCCAAGATCGAAGTCGATCATGACCTGGCGGCGATCCCAAGGGCCTTTGGCCTGTTGTTCCTCGGCGGCGATCCGGCCTTGAAGCTGCGTGCCGCACGGAGCATCGCCGGACTGGTCCGCCGGGCCCCGGCCATTCGCTTGGAGAGGCTGGATCGACTGTTCCGGGACCGGACATCCATGGAATGGGATCCTGACTGGAGGAGAGCCGACCCGGCGGCCCTGCTCTCCCCCTCCCTTACCGAGGCGGAAACGACTGTCATCCTGGGCCTGGCCAGCTTCCATCCCAGCGGCTATTTTCGGGAAAAGGCGGTGGGGTCCCTGTCCCTTTTGACGACCGGGGACGAACTCCCCTATTTGATCATCCGGCTGAACGACTGGGTCGTACCTATCTGGAATCTCGCTGACCGGGCCGTCCGGGACCGGCTCACGCCTCAAAACGCTCGGACCATCGTCGACGCCCTGCCTTTGATCTTCGGGTTGCGCGGCCGGTCCCGCCGCGATCATCACGATCTCGTTCGGGCGGCGATCGGCGTCCTATCGACACCTGAGGCCCGCCCCGAGCTCGAGCGCGGCCTGAGGTCCGAAGACAGCATGATCCGTCGTTGGTGTTATCAGGCGATCGCCGACCTCGGGACCCATGGGAATACGGCCCTCCTTGGGTACCTTGTCAAAGATCCCTCGCCGACGAACAGGTCCAAAGTCCTCCGGCAACTCATCGCCAAATTGACGCCCGAGGAGGTCCGGCCCCTGAGCGCGGCCCTGCTCAGGGACCGGTCCGCCTCCGTCCGGTCGATCACGCTGCGGTTGTTGCATGGGTTCGACCCGATCGCGGCCGTCCCGGACCTCGAACGGGCGATATCGGATGACGATCCCGCCGTCCGCAACGCCGCCCGCTTCCATTTGAGAACCCACGACGACCGTTATGATTTCCCCGCCCTCTACCGCCAAGAGCTGGCGGACCCTTCGGCCGTCCGCCCCGGCGCCATCGCCGGCCTGGGTGAGACCGGCCGAGCGGACGACACGAAGACGATCGCTCCCTTTTTGAGCGCGGGCAGGGCGCGATGGGTCCGAGCCGGTCTGCGGGCCATGGCAAAATTGGATTACGCGGGAACCAAGGATACCCTGATCGCTCATCTCGGCGATCCCAGGCCGGGGGTGGCCAAGGAGGCCCGGCGTCTCCTTCTCGGACGGATCGATGCCGTCGACGCCGGAGCGATCCATCGGGATCGTTTCGCGAACCCGGCGTGCCCTTCGCGGCGGCACGCCGCTGTTCTGCTCTGCGGCCTCGCCAAATGGGACGCCCTGAGATATATCCTGGAGGTCTGCGCGGACAAGGACGGTCGTGTCGTCGAGGTCGGGCGTTCCGCTCTGGCCAAATGGCTGTCCCGCTATAATCTCTCTTTCATCACGCCCACGCCGGACCAACTGAAGGCGAACCAAAGCGCTCTCAACGCATACGGTTTCGCGATCGGGGAGGAGACCCGGCGCACGCTCGAGTTCATTCTGAGGGGTTTCCTCCCGGGAGAAGAAGGCCTTCCGATAGCCGAGTGGCCGGGGAAACCCGGAGTGGTCGACCTCCGCGACCTGGCGGCAAGAAATGCCGGAAAACCTTTGGAGATCGTCCGCTTCCTGGCCGCGGCATCCGTCTTGCCGGACGGCCCGACGAGGATCTCCTTCGCTCCTCCTCGTGTCGTGCTGGCCGTCGCGCCTGCCGAGGATGTCGGCCTCCTGGAGCGCTCGCGGGCTTGGCTCGACGACGCCGCGCATGTCGTCGTCGTCCGGGCCCGGGACGGGTCCACCGCTGACGAAGACCCCGATCTCGGGAACGTCGTCTTGTCCGAATGGCAGGACGCCCTGCGGGGATTCCATGTCCCGATCGAGGTCGTCGATTGGCGCCGGGACGGGGACGTCCGCACGGCCGTCGACCGCGTTGTCAAGCTGGCCGGGTCGATCGCGCCGTCGCCGCCGTCCGCGGCGCCGCCTCCGATCATCGAGCATCCCCCCGGACCGCGCATTTCGGTCGGTTACGTACCCGGAACCGGCTCCGACCTCTATCGGATCGTCGCCTCGCATCTTGTGGCGTCCCCGGATCGGGTCACTCTCTTCGCCGGCAACGGCGCGGTCGACCTCAGGGATCCGAAGGCCGTCGTTCGTTTCGACGACGACGACGCCCGCGACGCCGTCACGGCCCGGGGACGCCGGCTGGTCGTCGAGAAAGCCCAGCGCTTTCGGATCGACGATCAGAGATTCGAAGCGTTCGGCTACATGGCTCTCGGCTTCGACGGTCATTATCCTGTTGGCTGGACCGGCCACCGGATGGCGGCATACTGGCTCTATACGGGGGAGCAAGGGGCAGGATTCCTTTCGGCGGTCGATGGTGATTATCCTTGCGGTCCGGCCAGGAAGCGGTACGGCTACGACGACAATGAGCCTGTGGGCGTCTCGCTCGCGCCGGACTTGGGCGCGGTGGCCTACCGATTCGGCCATGATGTCCTGCTGACATCGGCCGTCCCCATCCCCTGGCGCGTCGCGGGTCCGCTTCAGGTGGCCGACTTTCCGCGCGATCCGTCGCGCGCCCTGCTCTTCGCGCAGGCTCCCGGCCACTCCGGCGAGGATGACCTTCTCGGCGAGGACGCCCGCGACCATGCGCCCGGCATCATCCTCGGGCCGACAGCCGCAGCGCGCTATGCCATGGACCTTTCGGATACCGTCTATCGCATCACGTCCATCAAGCCTTGGGAAGGGACCGTTGCGCGGGTCGGAGGCCCGGGAGAGGGCTATGCCGTCTTCGACGCGGCCCACCGGGAGGTCAGGCGCGCCGGCGGACGCCTGCTGAACGGCTGGTGGCGGTGGGCGACCGTCCTTGACGACGGCAGCTATTGGCGTGAAGACCTGGGGACCGGCGAACGACGCCGGGTCGCCGAGGCCGACATCACGCCGCTCGCCGCGGTCGGTGTTCCTTGGACCAGGAACGTCGTGCTCATCCTGAACGAGGGCGAACGGATCTGGCTGCAACTCCTGTAAGGGCCCTGGCCCCGAGGCGGCCGTCGAACGCAAGCCGTCCCCCGACCGGATTGACTTTTCCCCGGACTCGGATAAGATTCGGCCCGAAGCCAAGGTCCCTGTTCGCGGAGGCCCCATGAAGAGAGCCGCAGTCCTCCCCCTTTCGCTCGCCCTCGCCTGGGCCCTGACCGTCCCGTCCCCGGCCCTGGCCCAGGGCGGGCCTGACAAAGGGCCCGTCTTCACGATCAAGATCACGCAAAACGGGGATCTCGACGGCATGTCCTTCGAGACGTTTCTCGAAGCGGGATACTCGCCCTGCTCCTCCTGGAACAGCGGCCGCTTCGGCGGGCTGACGGCAAGCGGCGGCTCCGTGTTCGGGGCGATGACCGCAGGCACTCCCGGGGCCCTGCTGGCCGAGCGGGGCGACATCGCCGGGATGAGGCCCGGCGAGCTGTTGCAGCTCTTCCTCTCGCGCAAGACCGGCTCCGCTTCCGATAGCGGCGGCACGTCGGGGACCGTCGAAACGCTGGGGCCGGGTTACTTCCGTTGCACCATCGGGAGCGGGCAGGACGCCCACTACTCCGACAACGGCCGTGACCAATCCTCGAATCCGGCCATGGGGCCCGCGGCCCACGCCGACGCCGAGATCCTCAGGACCGAGGACGGCGCCGTCCTGCGGCTGGGCCTGCCCTATACGGGCGTGGAAGGCTACGGAGATCATTTCGGCATCTTCGAAGGCGACAACCAGGCCGAGGGCCTGCCCGAGGTCCTGACCTTCAAGTTCACACGGGAGGAGCTGAAGAACTGGTCCTCGCTGCAGAAGACGAACGCCCGGACCTTGAGCGGGCCATTGGGCGGGGCCTTGAAGATCCGTGTCGAGTTCCGCGGCGGGACGCTGTCCGGCGGCGCCGATGTCGCGCTCGACGGCTGCTTCGACGTCGGCGAAGGAGGCCAGGGCCAGGTGACGGCCTCGGGCAAGCCGGCCGGGGGAAGCTACCGCTTCCGGGTCGTGCCCCCGGAAGCGATGACGGTCCAGGCCTCGGGGGCCACGGCCACGCTGACGGGAGGCGCTCCGAACCAGGGGACGCTCTTCGTCGAATACACCTCCCCGGACGGCAAGACCGCCGAGGCCTCGCATGCAGTGGCCTCGGTCAAGATCGAGTCCGTCAACGGCGGCGCCCCCGTGCCGGAGATCCCGCTCTACGACATCGACCAGAAGAAGCTGCCGGCGGTCATCGAGGTCCCGTTCAAGGCGATGCCGGCCGACGCGGCGGCCGGCATCGTATTCGAGCCGCAAGACCCCTCCATCGTGACCCTGGTCAACCTCGGCAACGCCGTGGCCGTCCAGGGCCTTCGGGAAGGCAAGACGACCTTCCAAGCCCGGCTCAAGTGCGGCGGGCCGTTCGGCCCTGTCGTGGAGGTCGAGGTCGTCCGCTGCAGCAAGGAGACCGTCGCCAGGCTCGAACAGGACCTTCGCGACGCCTTCGAGGCCCGGCGCACGGCGGCCAAGGATTTCTCCAAGGCCATGGGCTCCAAGGAGTTCCAGGAGGCCGCCGACAAGATCGCGGGGTCGACGTTGAAGTTGGCCCGAAAGACCTCGCTCCTCATCGCCGGGACCGTCTCCGGCTACGGCGAGGCGACCGGGGCGGTCAAGGCGGTCTCGGAGATCGCCGGCCGCCTCGACGCCGTGGGCGAGGTCATCCAAGGGATCGTCACCTATGCCGAAGCCGGCGAGCAGATCAAAAGCTGGGTCGGCGTGATCGCCGAATTCTCCGAAAAGCAGCTGGCACAGACGGTCTGGGGGACGTTCGAGACCTTGGAAGCGGCCACGGAGTTCGGAAAACAGCTCGGGGACCTCAAAGGACAGACCGAGCGCATGGCCGAGGCCGCCAAGTGGATGGAGCACTGGAACAAGGCCATCGAGGATATCGTCAAGCGCCAAAGATTCTGCCGCAAGACCGAACAGCCGCCCCAGGAGCAGAAGCCGCCGAAGGAACAGGAACCCCCCCGGCCCAAGCCGAAGACGGACCCGACCAAGCCGGCGCCGCCGACGACTCCGCCGGGGGAGACACCGCCGGTCCCGCCGGGGGGGGAGACGCCGCCGCCCCAGCCGCCGCCAGGCCCGCCGAGGACGGTCGGCCTGCCGTACGAGCCGGGCGACTGCGGCTGCGACAAGGAAATGGCCGTCCGCCAGGACCCGAACGGGTTCGCCTCGATCTCGATGGGCTTCGGCAACATGCTCGACTGCGTCGACCGCTTTAAAAAGGACGTGGAGGGCTACGCGGTGACGCTGCAGGAGATGACGGCCGTCTTCGGGAAGCTCGACGCCGCCACGAAGGCGGGCGGGGCGACGCTCAAGAACGCCGCCAAGGAGGCCGCGCCGGCCATCGCCGCATTCTCGACCAAGGTCAAGGCCTTCGGTTCGGCCGGGGCGGCCTTCGACAAGAGCTTCCACGCCTGCCCCGAGTCCATGAAGGCCGGGGTGTCGTTCCTACAGTCGGCCAAGGACTACGCCAAGTCGGCGGAGACGAAGGGCGCCATCGGGGTCCGGAAATAGCCCGAGAGCGACTGAACGGGCCCGGCCTGGGGCTCAGCGCCGGGCCCGGAACCGGAGGCGCTCGGCGTTGGCCTCGACGACGATCTCGTGGAAGCCGGCTTTCTCGAGGCGCCCGCCGAACGTCGCGGGGTCTAAGGGGACCAGGGTGTCCCCGATGTGGATGAGCCGCATGCTGAGGCTCGTCAGGCTGTCGACCCCGGCGAACACGCCGCCGGGCCTGAGGACCCGGGCGACCTCCCCAAGGACCCGGTCCTGCAGCGCGGGCGAAGGGACGTGGTGAAGCATCGTCAAGGCCAGCGCTCCCGAGAATCTGGCTTCAGGGAAAGGGAGCGCGAGGGCGTCCGCTTGGACGACCGTCACTCCGGCGTTCCCGAGCCGCGCCTTCAGGGCCCTGACCAGCCGGGGATCGATCTCGACGGCGGTCAGCTTCGGAACGATCCGGCACAGGAGCTCCGTCGTCAGACCCGGGCCGGACCCGATCTCCAGGACGTCGTCGCCGAGGTCCACCCCCGCCAGGGCGAAGGGCAAGATCCGGTCACTCAGTTTTCTCTGCCACTTCTCCGACCGGCACAGCCGTTGGTGAAAAAGGTTCATCGGGACGGCCGCGGCCGCTCGTAGACGACCTGTCCTCCGACCACGGTCATCGTCACCCGGGCGTCCTTGATATTCGCCGGCTCGATCGCGAACAGGTCCCGGTCGAGGACGACGAGATCAGCCAGCTTGCCTTCGGTGACGGAGCCTTTGGTGTCTTCGGCGAACATGGCATAGGCGCCGTTCCAGGTGTAGCCTTTGATGGCCTCTTCCAGAGAGATCTTCTGTTCGGGATGCCAGCCCTGCGGATTCGTGCCGTCGGTCGTCTGCCGCGTGACGGCGGCGTGGATGCCCGTGAGCGGATCTAGCGGGGCCACCGGCCAATCGGAACCGAGCGCCAGGACGGCCCCGCCGTCGAGCAGGGACTTGAACGCGTAGGTCGTCCGGCAACGCTCGGCCCCGATCCGGGTCTCGACCCAGCGGCTGTCGTCGACGGCGTGGAACGGCTGGACCGAGGCGATGACCCCGAGCCGGCCGAACCGCGCGATGTCCGTTTCGCGCAGGTGCTGGGCGTGCTCGATCCGGAATCGCTTGTCTTTGATAGGCCCGGCCGCGGCCAGGCGTTCGTAGAGGTCCAGGATGAGGGCGTTAGCCTTGTCCCCGATGGCGTGGATGGAGGCCTGGAGGCCGGCCGCGACGGCCCGGCGGACGCGCGCCTCCATGATGCCCTCCGGGAGCATCTGGGGGGCCAGCAGGCCGCGGTTCCCGGCGTCGTCCGCATAGGGCTCGTAGAAGTAAGCCGTGCTCGCCCCGACGCCGCCGTCGGCGAAAGCCTTCAGGCCGCCGATCGTCAGCCAATTGTTCCCGAAGGGGGTCTTCAGCCGGAGCTCTTCGAAGAGCTCCATCTTATCGATGGGGATGTAGAAATAGATCCGCGTCGTCAGGAGGCCGTCCGCGAGGAGCTTCTGATAGATCTCGAAGCTCTGGTCGAAGATGGGGGCCTCGGCCATGTCGTTGACCGAAGTCACGCCGAATGCGGCGGCATGCCGGAGAGCGGCGGTCGCCGCGCGCGCCCGGGCGGTCAGATTCGGCTCGGGCACGTGCTTCGTGACCAAGGCCAGGGCCGCGTCCCTGACGATCCCGGTCGGCTCTCCCGTCACGGGGTCCTTTTGGATCTCCCCGCCCTCGGGCGAGGGAGTATCCTTGGTGATCCCGGCCAGTTTCAGAGCCAGGCTGTTGGCCAGGGCGATATGGAGGTCGTAGCGGGTCACGCAGACGGGATTGTCGGGCGAGACGGCGTCGACCCACTCCTTACGGGGGAGCTCCGCCGGGGTGAACTGCTCGTGGTCCCAGTTGCCCTCGAGGATCCACTCCCCTTTCTCGAGCTCCCGGGCCTTGGCGGCCAGCCTCGCAGTGAACTCCTCGCGGCCGGTCACGTCCCGGAGCTGGACGCTGGCCAGGGCCATGCCGCCCTTGAGGAAATGGGTGTGACTGTCGATGAATCCGGGCAGGACCAGGGCCCCGCCCAGGTCCACGACCTTGGTCTCCCGGCCGACGAGCGGCTTGATCTCCCGGCTCGTGCCGACGCGCGAGATCCTGTCGCCGTCGACCGCCACGGCCTCCGCCCAGGGACGGGACGGATCGACGGTCCAGATCTTGCCGTTCAAGAGGACCAGGTCAGCCATTTTCGCCTCGGATCGCGAGCAGTTCGCTCCTATTATAGCCACGATCAGGACCAGACAAACGGACTTTATGACGTTCATCCATCATTTCTCCTCGGAGTTCCCTTGCTTATCATGAACCGCGGCCGCTTCGGCGTCCCGGTCGAAATGAGGCATGGCCCAGGGGATCTCGATGGTCATATCCAGGTAGCCGGCATATTGGCCGTCCCGCGACCAGGGGGTCTGGAAGACGAGCTTGCGCCGGCCGTCCTTCCGGATGGTGTAGACGTTCTGTTTCCGGCTCTCGAACAGCTCGGCCAGCCTCGTCCGGGCCGGTTCGGGATGGCAGTCGAAGATCAGCGAACCGATGAGCCCTCGCCCGCCCCGGTCGGCGAACTGCCGGGCCGAGGCGTCGTTGAGGTCGACGATGATGCCGTCCTTGTCGCAGACGGTGATGGTGCCGGGGAATCCCTCGACCCAGGGGTGCGTCTCTTTCATGTCTCTCTCCGTGTCCTTCGTCCTCGATCTCAGGCCCCGGGGCCCGCGACGATCCGGCCGCCGATGATGACCGTCCGGGCCCGCGCGGGCGTCCGGATCGGATCGCCGTCCCAGATCACGATATCGGCGTGTTTCCCTTTTTCGATGGAGCCCAGGCGGTCGGCGACGCCGAAGATCTCCGCGGGGGCGACGGTCAGGGCCCGCAGCGCCGCTTCGGAGGTCAAACCGGACCGGACCGCGGCCTGGGCGGCCGCGAGCAGGCCGCCGAGGTCCTGGATGCCTCCGGACTGGAAGGCGATCGGGACGCCGGCGGCCTGGAGCAGGGCGGCGTTATCGCGCCTCGCCCCGTCCGTCTCGACGGTCGTCCCCGACCCGGTCCTCAGCCCCAGGATCACGGGGACCTTACGGGCGGCCAGCCGGTCCTTGATCCGCCAGGCCTGCGCGCCTCCGTCGATGACGATCCGGACATCGAATTCTCCGGCGATCCGGAGCGCGGTCAGCAGGTCGTCCATCCGGTTGGCGGCGATGATCAGCGGCCGCTCTTTCAGGAGGATCGGGACCAAGGCCTCGAGCTGCGGCTGAAGGGCCGGCTTCGGGGCCGCCCCGGGCCGGAGCTTCGAATCGAGATAGTGGCGGGCGTCCGACAGAGTCTGCCTGAGGAGCGCCGCGGCGCCCATGCGCGTGGACGGGTAGACCGTGCCTTCTTTCGAACGCGACCTCAGGACGTCGCCAAGGCTGCCGTGGACCGCGGCCGACGGCAGGACGGCCAAGTCCCGCGGATCCCGCGCCCCCCCCAGCCGGACGAGCGCGCTCTGGCCGGACAGGAGGTTGCCTCTCGAGGGCCTCAGCAGGGCGGTCGTGATCCCGTCCTTCAGGGCTTCGGGGATCAGCCGGCCGTCCGGGTTGTACGCGTCCAGGGCCCTCATCTGAGGGGTCACCGGCGCGGCCGGCTCGTCGTCGTCCCGTTCGACGGTCTCGAGCTCGACGGTGCCCAGGTTCGTGCCGGCGTCGATGAACCCGGGGCAGATGAAAGTGGCGGCGGCCTCGATGATCCGGGCGTCCGGCGGGATGGCCGCGTCGGGGCCGATGTCCTCGATCTTCCCGTCCCGGACGACGATGACGCCGCGATCGAGGATCCCCTGGGTCACCGTGTGGATCCGGCCGCCGCGGATAACGATCGGCCCGTCGCCCGGCGCGGGCCGGCCGGCGAGGCCGAGGGATAGCGCCAGCGCCGCGACGCCGGCGGCCACGATCATGATAGGGCTTCGCATCTCGATGCTCCCGCCTCTACCGGGCGGTCCCCTCGGCCGCGGCGCCATGCGTCCGTTCGTAGACGAGCTTGCCGTCGAGGAAGACGGCGTCGGCGACCGAGCCCGTCCGGAAAGGATGCCCGCGTAGGATGAGGATGTCGGCGTCCTTCCCCGGTTCGAGGCTGCCGACGCGCGCGTCGATACCGGCGATCCGGGCGGCATCGATGGTGACGGCCCGGAGAGCGGCTTCCTCCGGCATGCCGTTGCGGCAGGCGTAGGCGGCGACCTCGAGGAGATCGCCTCCCGCCGTCCCGGCGGCCGGCCACTGCCACAGGCCGTCCTCGGCCCGGAAGGCCAGGCGGATGCCCGCCTTGGCCAAAACGGCCGGATTGGCCTCGTTGAAGCCCGCGTCCTCGACGTTCCCGACGCCTCGGAAGATTTCGCCGAGGATGACGGGGATGTCCCTTTTCTTGATCTCGTCCGCGAGGGCGTAGGCTTCCGTCGCCCCGTCCAGGATCGCCTTCAGCTTGAACTCGTCGGCCAGCCGCAGGGCGGTCAGGATATCGTCCTTCCTGTCGCAATGGATGACGACCGGCATCTCGCCCCTGACGACGGGGACGAGGGCTTCGAGGTGCAGGTCCCGCGGCGGCGCGGGGCTCTTCTTGTCCTTCCGGCTCGCGTCGAGCGCGTCCCGGTACTCCCGGGCCTTGGTCAGGGTCTCCCGGAGCAGGGCGGCAATGCCCATCCGCGTCGAGGGCATCTGCTGTTTCCGCTTGGCCTTCGAGCCCAGGCCGAAGACCATGACCGCCTGGTCCTTGACGATCATGCGGTCCACGACGCCGCCGCGGGTCTTCAGGGCCAGGCCGCGGCCGCCGATGACGTTGAGGTCGCCGGGCGTGACGAGGGCCGACGTGACCCCCAACTCGGGCAGCAGATAGAAATGGGGGGCCTGGGGCTCGACCGCGTGCTTGGCTTCGATCTCGGGGGTCGCGGGCTTGGAGGTCTCGTCGGTCGAGCTCTGCATCCGCCAGTTCGAGGTCAGGCCGAGCTGGGTCCGGGCCAGGACGAGGCCCGGCATGACGACGCGGCCGCCGGCGTCGACGACCGGATAGCCGGCGGGGACCGGGAGGTCCTTGCCGACCTTATCGATCTTCCCGTCCCTCACCAGGACGACGCCGTTCGCGACGGGCTCGCCGGCCATGGTGTAGACCATCCCGCCGCGGATCGCGTAGGCGGAGGCCGTCTTCGCGCCGGCCGGCAAGCTCAGCGGGCCCGAAGCCGGTGGCGGGGACGGCCGGGCCGGAGCCTGTCCGCCGGGGGACTTTTGGTATTCCACCCGGCCGTCGATGATGACGGTCTCGACGGACGTCAGGAACTCGAAGGGCTCGCCGTCGAGCAGGACCAGGTCGGCGTCTTTGCCCGCCTCGAGGCTCCCGATGCGGTCCCCGAGGTCCGCGCCTTCGGCCGCGTTGATGGTGATGGAGCGGAGGGCGTCCTCCTCGCTCATCCCGTAGCGGACGCAGAGGGCGGCCGATTCGCGGAGGTTCTGCTGTTTGGCGCTGCCGTCGATCTGCAGCGAGACCTTGAGTCCGGCCCGGGCCAGGATGGCGGGCACGTTGGCGAACTCCAGGGAGTTCTGGTAGTAGGTGTCGAAGAGGGCGGGACCGACGTTGTAATAGATGTCCTTGCGCTTGGCCAG